>SAMEA104315433__coassemble_178_pt1 | contig 34401 bp, 32 predicted proteins | sample SAMEA104315433__metabat2_low_PE_020 | metagenome-assembled genome bin SAMEA104315433 (sample SAMEA104315433) | gut metagenome | biome: Monkey gut; feature: monkey-associated habitat; material: faeces | place: China | collected 2013
TGTGGTTAGCGGTGAAATGTCAATCGAACTCGGAGATAGCTGGTTCTCCTCGAAATAGCTTTAGGGCTAGCGTCATGTAGTAGCTTTTGGGGGTAGAGCTCTGAAAAGGCTTGGGGCGAGCAATCGTACCCACCCTTATCAAACTACGAATACCGAAAGTGTAATCATGGCAGTCAGAACGGCGGGGCTAAGCTCGTCGCTCAAAAGGAAAACAGTCCAGACCATCGTCTAAGGTCCCTAATTATAACTAAGTGGGAAACAAGGTGAGATTTCTTAAACAGCTAGGATGTTGGCTTAGAAGCAGCCATTCATTTAAAGAGTGCGTAACAGCTCACTAGTCAAGAGATTTTGCGTGGAAAATGTAACGGGGCTCAAGTTATAAACCGAAGACATGGATTGTTATTATGATTCGTCATAGTAGCAGTGGTAGAGGAGCGTTGATATCGCGGTGAAGTCAGATCGGAAGGTCTGGTGGAGCGTTATCAAGTGAGAATGCTGGAATCAGTAACCTTAAGACATGTGAGAATCATGTCGGTCGTAAGAGCAAGGTTTCCAGGGCCACAGTAATTGTCCCTGGGTTAGTCGGTCCTAAGCCGAGGCGTATTAGCGTAGGCGATGGACAACAGGTTAATATTCCTGTACTTGTAGTATTTGTCAACAGTTCACGGAGAACATCTAGGAGCGGATTCATGGTATATATCCGTCCAAGTCTCAAAGGAATTTGAGATGAGTGAAAGTTATCCTTCGGGATGACGATTCCTGGGCAGGCTCTGGCTAGAAAAGCTGGCTGACTCATGGTGCTGCAAACCGTACCGCAAACCAACACCGGTGCTCGAGTCGAGTAGACTAAGACCTACGAGAGAACCTTCGCTAAGGAACTCGGCAAAAAAGCGTCCGTAACTTCGGAATAAGGACTGCCCGCCTATTAAGGCAACAATTGCTAAGTTATCTCAGCGAGAATTCGTTAAGATTACTTTGTGTATCTTATGTAAAATCGAATTTCTTTGTTGAGACAGAACACTAATCTGTTCTTTAACTTAGCGCCCAATTATTGTTTTAATAGGCGGGCCGCAGCTAAAGAGCCCACGGAACTGTTTACCAAAAACACAGGTCTCTGCTAACGCGAAAGCGGATGTATAGGGGCTGACTCCTGCCCAGTGTCGGAAGGTTAAGGGGAGAACTTCACGGTTCGAACTGAAGCCCCGATGAACGGCGGCGATAACTATGATCGTCCTAAGGTAGCGAAATTCCTTGTCTGGTAAGTTCAGACCCGCACGAATGGAGTAATCATGTGGGCACTGTCTCGGCGAAGGCCTCGGTGAACGTGCATTGGCGGTAAAGATGCCGTCTGATCATGCCAGGACGAGAAGACCCCATGGAGCTTTACTACAACTTTGCATTGATTATTGGGATATTTTGTGTAGAATAGGTGGCAGACTTTGAAACAGATACGCTAGTATTTGCGGAGTCGCAATGTGAAATACCACCCTGAGTATTTTAGTAATCTCTACAGTGACCATAATCTGGTTACTGGACCGTGCATGGCGGGTAGTTTAACTGGGGCGGTTGCCTCCTAAAGAGTACCGGAGGCGTTCAAAGGTTGGCTAGTCACGGATGGAAATCGTGACGATAGTGTATGCGCAAAAGCCAGCTTGACTGCGAGGGCTACAACCCAAGCAGACACGAAAGTGGGAGCAAATGACCCGCTGTATAGATCTTCGGATCAATTTACGTGGGAAAGACAGCGCACACGGATAAAAGTTACCCTGGGGATAACAGGCTGATCGCGCCCAATAGTTCACATAGACGGCGCGGTTTGGCACCTCGATGTCGGCTCATCACATCCTGGAGGGGGAGCACCTTCCAAGGGTCCGGCTGTTCGCTGGTTAAAGTGGTACGCGAGCTGGGTTCAGAACGTCGTGAGACAGTTCGGTTTATATCCGGCATGATCGTTAGGAATTTTGAGGAGATTTGCCCTTAGTACGAGAGGACCGGGGTGAACGAACCGCTAGTGTATCGGTTGTGGCCACCTGCTGCATTGCCGAGTAGCTATGTTCGGTATAGATAAGCGCTGAAAGCATATTAAGCGCGAAACTGACTCCAAGATTAGAATTCCCTATGACCTCCCAGAGAGATGATCTGGTTGATAGGCGCAAGGTGGAAGTATGGTAACATATGGAGCCGAAGCGTACTAATAGAGGCATTGCCTTTTTATGTTCTACTTATTGTCTTTATGCTTGCATGGCGACGATAAGTAGAGTAGACTAAGCTAGTAACTGGTACTTAAAAAGTACTAGAGTCAATTAAAATTCCATTTCGATAACATCTTACATCGAGGCGAGATTCAAAAGAACACCTTACCCACACCGTTTTTGCGTGGGCAACTTTGAATCTTACCTCGGTGTCCATACCGCTAGGGAAATACCTGTTCTCATTCCGAACACAGAAGTCAAGCCTAGTAGGGGCGATTATACTGCTTTGCGGGAAACTAGCAAGATGCCGAATTATACGAAAGGCCACCTGAACGGGTGGCCTTTTGTCTGCCCAAATGAAATTTGGAGCAGGCCAAAAGCCACGCGATTCAGGTGAGGAAGCGATAGCTTCCATAGTCGCACCGCGACTGCCTTTCGTATAACAGCCAGGCTCTATGAGACCTGGCTGCATTATGCTTGCTTGCTTATGCTAAAATATACTTATGTACTACAACTGTAAGATTTCAGATATTTTTGATGAGCTAAAGACAAGCGATCGTGGTCTTACTGACGCCGAGGTCAAGAAGCGTCATTTAAAATACGGCCCAAACATCTTGCCGAAAAAGAAAAAGGATAGTATAGTCAAGATTTTCTTTCGCGAATTTAAAGATCCGATCGTTCTCCTGCTTGTAATTGCTATTGCAATTTCTATATCTGTTGGCGAAATCGTTGATGCGATCGTGATTGCCGTAATCGTACTAGTAGATGCGATTATGGGCGCTTATCAGGAGAATCGCGCCAATAAAACCGCTGATGCGCTCGATAAACTTGTAGAAGTAGATGTTAATGTCATTCGCAATGGCGAGAAGATTTCTGTTCCGGCCGACCAGCTTACGATTGGCGACTATGTCTTACTTGAATCTGGCGATAAAATCTCGGCTGACATGCGCCTCGTAAAAGTCCATAATTTCATGGTTGACGAGTCGATTCTGACCGGCGAATCGGTTCAGATTGAGAAAACCGATGGCGAAATCGACACGAAGAACGCCGCTATCTCCGCACAAATTAATATGGCTTTTTCGGGCACTGCTGTTGTATCTGGTCGCGCTGAGGCAGTCGTGGTTGGCATTGGGCTCGATACTGAGCTCGGTAAAATTGCCGACAGCCTCGCTACTACTGAAGAAGAGAAATCGCCACTTACTATTCGCATTGAAAAATTCTCGCGTCAAATCTCAATTATGGTTTTAATTGTGGCACTTGCCATTACAGTCTTGCTTGTTTTGCGTGGTAGTGAGCCGGATACGCTTTTACTTACGGTGATTGCCTTTGCAGTCTCGGCGCTTCCGGAAGGTTTACCACTTGCGCTCACAATGGCGCTCACGATTGCATCAAACAAAATGGCTAAAAAGCACGTTATTGTGCGAAAGCTAAAGTCTGCTGAATCGCTCGGTAGCTGTACAGTAATCGCTTCGGATAAAACTGGCACACTCACAGTCAATGAGCAGACGGCTAAAAAAATTATTCTGCCCGATGGCGCCGATTACGATATAGATGGCACCGGCTATGAATTAAAAGGTAGCGTAACTAGTTCAAATGGTGGCAATCTTGAGCGCGCCAAGGAAATCGCGCTTTATGGTGTCCTCAATAACGAAGCGAGCATTAATAAAAACGAGATGACGGGCGACTCAATCGACCTCGCTTTCTTGGTGCTCGGCGAAAAGCTTCATATCAAAACAAGTCATATTAAGATTCTTGAAACTATTCCTTATGAGTCTGAGAACAAGTATTCTGCCGTCTTTTACGAGCAAAATGATGAAGTCTACTGCACGATAAAGGGGTCTTTCGAAGTAGTATGCGCTGCTTGTACTAAAATTAATAAAAAACACCTAGGCGAGCAAAACGAATCGCTAGCTAAAAACGGTTATCGCGTAATTGCGCTCGCAAATGGCAAGCTTGACGGCAAAAAACGCTCCGATTTTACGCCAAAAGATATCAAAAACCTTACTTTCACTGGTCTTGTGGGCTTTATTGATCCAATCCGCAAAGAAGCCGTCTCGTCTATTCGCCAATGTCACGAGGCTGGAATTAGAGTCTTAATGGTGACTGGCGATCATCCACTCACGGCGCTTTCTATTGCTAAGGATCTTGGCCTCGCCAAAGACGCTAGTGCGATTGCGAGTGGTGATGATGTTGCCGAGGCTTCAAAACGCGGCAAAAAGCATTTTGACGCTTTTATCGCCGAAAAAACTGTTTTTGCGCGCGTTACACCACTGCAAAAACTCGAAATCATCGAGTCACTCAAGCGTCAAGGCGAGTTTGTCGCTGTAACCGGCGATGGAGTTAACGACGCGCCAGCCCTCAAAGCGGCCAATATTGGTGTCGCTATGGGTAGCGGTACAGACATCGCGCGCGAGACTGCCGATATGATTATCGCGGACGACAATTTTCGCTCCATCGTGCTCGGTATTAAAGAGGGGCGCGTTGCTTATGCGAATATTCGCAAAATCATTTTCTTCCTAATTTCTTGCGGCCTTGCCGAGGCGATCTTCTTCTTCCTTTCGATTGCCACAAATATGGATGCTCCACTCCTTGCCGTGCAGCTCCTGTGGCTTAATGTCGTCACAGACGGCATTCAAGATTTCGCATTGAGTTTCGAATCGGCCGATTCTCAAAGAGCCACCACGCAGTCCTGAAGAGTCGATTTTTGATAAAACTCTTATTCGTAAGATTATCTATTCTGGCGCTGTGATTGGTATCTTAGTTTATGCTGTTTGGCGCTATCTCATCAATGTCGCTGGCCTTGACACGCCGACTGCACAGGGCATCGTGCTATGTCTTATGACTTTCATGCAAAACGTCCATGCTTTCAGTTGTCGTAGCGAGCATCAGTCTGTCTTTAAAATTCCGTTCAAGAATAACCCGATGATCGTAATTGGCGTTGCGGCCGTAATTTGTCTGCAGATTATCGTATCTGAGGTTAGCTTCCTCTCTGGCCTTCTAAAAACGACCTCTATACCACCGCTCGAAATGCTTTTGCTCTTTGGCGTCGCCTTAATTGCGCTTTTTGCAGTTGAAGCATATAAACTTATTGAACGCAGAATTGCAAGAAAAAAGGGCCGCATATAGCGACCCCTTAGGGATAAAAGAGTGTGCTGGGATGTGATCGTGCTAAAAATGCACACTCTCTTGGGTTAGCCTCGAAGATTGCGATCAGGATACGACTCCTCCATTTCGCGGATTTCCTCGTCGCTAGGAGGCCTAAGTTTTTTATCTTCTCTCTTGGATGGGATAAATAAACAGACGATTCCTGATAGGATATACGCGATGAGTCCAATCCAGAACACAGTCTTTCCGGCCCCGGAAATAAACCTAATGAACCACGACCCTGGAAGTAGTAGTCCAAGCACCGCTCCGCCTAACCAGCAGAACAATGCGATGAAAAACGCAATCATAATTTTCGTGCGCCACTCTTCGAGTACGGGTTTATCAAGCTCGCTTAGGAATTTTTTCATAAAATCCCTCCCTTTCTAAGAAAAATATCCTACATTACTCATTATAGCACAAACGGCTTAAAATGTCAATAGCTCTAAGCTGTTATAATGAGATATATGGCAAAGCATCACCGCAAACGTAATTATTCTAAGAAAAGCACCAAAAACCATCAAAAAGCCACCCTCGAGCCACCAAAAGCTCCAGAGCCTACCGAAGAAGAGCTTTATGAGAGCTATCGCAAAAACACTCGCAAAACCATTTGGGGAATTGCCGGCATTTTTCTGCTCGTCCTCGCGCTATTTATTCTGATTGCGGTCGATGTTTCGGGCTGCCAATTTGTCGAAACCGAAGAAGAGTTCGAGAACTGCCAATCCTATTCGCTACTTGAGAAGATTCTCTACGGTGGCGCGACGCCAATCGAAGAAAGCCCCGAAGAAAACACCGAAGAATCGCCCGACGACCAAACTGACGAAAGGCTGTCGGACAGCGAAGAAAACATCAATCAGGAGGAAAACTAATGGCTGAACTAAAATGCCCAAAATGTGGTACCACTTTTAAAGTTGACGATACTAGTTATGCCGACATCTTAAATCAAGTTCGGAATCACGAATTTGAAGCCGAACTCGAAAAACGCCTTGAGCAATCTTTACGCAGTGAAAAACAAAGCCATCAGGCCGAAATTGCTGAGCTCAAAGCTAAATTCGAGCAGGCTAGCACCGAACTAAAAGCGAAACTCGCGCAAAACAAGACAGAGTTCGAGGCTAAACTTGCGCAAAGCAAGACCGAGCAAGAGCTGGCCGTAGCGCGCGCCACTGCGCCGATTGAACGCGAGCGCGATTCGCTCAAAAACAGCCTAGTCGCCGCCCAAAACGAAGCTAAGCTCAATCTCGAAACTGCCAACTCTCGCGCCAAGCTCAGCGAAGCTGCCCTCATTACCAAATACGAAAGCGCCCTCAAGCTAAAAGAAGAAGAGAATGAACGCCTCAAAGATCTCAAATCAAAACTGAGCACCAAAATGGTAGGCGAGACTCTCGAACAGCACTGTCAGACCGAATTTAACCGTATTCGCGCTGCCGCTTTTCCGCACGCCTACTTCGAGAAGGATAATGACGCTAGGACTGGCAGCAAAGGTGATTATATTTTTCGTGAGCTCGACGAGGCCGGCAACGAGATTGTCTCGATTATGTTTGAGATGAAAAATGAGAACGAAACGACCGCCACGAAACACAAGAACGAAGATTTCTTTAAAGAGCTCGACAAAGATCGTCGCGAGAAAAACTGTGAATATGCTATTCTAGTTTCTCTCCTCGAGCGCGACAGTGAGCTCTATAATACCGGTATCGTTGATGTTTCGTACCGCTACGAAAAAATGTACGTCATTCGTCCGCAATTTTTCATCCCAATCATCACGCTTTTGCGCAATGCGGCACTGAGCTCACTTCAATACAAGCAAGAGCTGGCTGTTGTGCGCAGTCAAAACATCGACATTACGCATTTTGAGGAGAACATGGAGAAGTTTAAGGTCGGTTTTGCGCGCAATTACGATCTCGCTAGCCGCAAGTTCAAAACTGCTATCGATGAGATCGATAAAACCATCAATAGTCTTCAGAAAACCAAGGATGCTCTCCTCTCGTCCGAGAATAACTTACGTCTCGCAAATAATAAAGCAGAAGAATTAACTATCAAACGTCTCACGCGTGGCAATCCTACTATGGCGCAAAAATTTGCCGATTTACATGCTAGTGAATCGACTGAATAAAAAATACCCCCCGACAAGGGGGTATTTTTAAGCGGCTATTTACTCGCCAAGATCAGTCTCACCATCAGCGACATCGATAGCTTCATCTTCCTCAGCGTCATCAATCGCCGAAAGCAAAGAATCTTCGACATTTTTCTTTTTCTTCTTCTCAGGCGCAGCGGCGACTTCAACCTTGATTTCAAAGCCGGTTAGCTCCGAGGCTAGGCGAACATTTTGACCGATGCGGCCAATTGCAATCGACTGTTGGTCTTTTGCGACATATACAGTCGCCTTCTTACCGTCGATTTCGACGCGTTGAATTTCGGCTGGGCTCAAAGCTTCGCGAATAAACTCAGAAGTGTTATCGCTCCAGTTGATAATATCAATCTTCTCGCGATCACCGATTTCGTTCATTACGGCCTGAACGCGCACGCCACGACCACCAACAAAGGTGCCAACTGGGTCGATTCCTGGTACAAGCGCTGTCACGGCAATCTTAGTACGGCGACCAGCTTCGCGAGCAATCGCCTTAATCTCTACTGTGCCATTCTCAATTTCTGGTACTTCTTGACGGAAGAGATATTCAATAAAGGCGGCCGAGCCACGGCTCAAAATCAACTGTGCGCCACGTTCATTGCGTTCCACGCGAACAATCAAAACCTTGATGCGGGAGCCGATTGCGTAGTACTCGCCATCGATTTGCTCGGATTTTGGCATAATACCAGTGGTTTTACCAAGATCCACGCGTACACAGCGTTGATCGACGCGGGTTACAGTACCATTTACAACCGTGCCAATCTTATCTTCGTACATTGAGAGTACAACATCGCGCTCGGCGTCGCGTAGGCGCTGTACGGCGACCTGCTTGGCAGTAGTCGAAGCTACGCGCGAGAAGCTCCCAACAGGGAAAGCTTCTTCGTAAATTTCGCCAATTTCGTAACCTGCAGCTTCGGAGACTGGAATCTCGGTAGCAGGATTGTATGCTACGCCATCTTCAATCACTTCGCGAGCTACATATGCTACGGCCTCACCAGAATTCAAATCAAGTTCGCAACGGACATTCATATCTTTTTCGCCGTTGTCTTTACGCCAAGCGGCGGCAATCGCTTGTTGAATTACGTCAAGTACGGCATCTTTTGGCAGATCTTTTTCTTCGGAAATAATATCAACCATCGCGATCATCTGTTCTAGATCTAAGTTCATTTTATCCTTTCTTTAGACTTTAAAAATGCCGTCGCTTTTCGCGCCGGCCAAATTATGTATACTTCCAGTATAGCAAACTTTATCCAAAAAGTCAATACTAAGCCTGCTTTGACAAGTCTCGGGATTTTTGATATAATCTAAATAACTTTTTTACTTATTTGCGCAACAAATATTTACTTTTTAGACAGTTTTGCGCCTTAAGTGTGGGGATATATTAGCTTTTAACAAAAAGGAAATAAATGAACGAAAAAAGTCAGGCCGAGGCCGAACGCCGCGCTAGATTATTAAAAAGCCGTGCCGAGCGCCTTCCAGACATCAAAAAACAATTCGAAGAGAATCAAAAACGCAATTTTAACGCCAATTTTGCGCCAGGCGGCAAAGACGAAAGGCTCGTCCAGAGCAAGAAATCGATCAAGACCGCCAAAAAGACTACCAAGACTGCCGTTAAATCTGCTAAAACCGTCAAAACTGCAGCCAAAACCAAGAAAGCCAAGTCTGAATCTACCGAAAAACGCCGCGACGTTAATTTACTAGTTTCTACGCGCAAAGGCGAGATGGTGCATCATCAGCGCATGCTCAGTCAAGATGTTAATGCTCAGGCAACTCAACACATTATTGGCATTCCAGTTAATAAATCACGCTACAACGGCTATCATGGCAACCAAGTGACTATGAGTCAGCTGCGCGCCGCTCGTCCACACAAAGACGCTGTTCGCATTATTCCAATCGGCGGCCTTGGCGAAAATGGTATTGGTAAAAACATGACCGCCATCGAGTATCAGGGCGAAATCGTTCTTGTCGATATGGGTACGCTTTTTGCTGACAATGACTATCCGGGCGTCAATTATATGATTCCAGTTTCCAAATATCTCGAAGACAATCGCGAGAAAGTCAAGGCTATTCTCTTTACGCACGCTCATCTTGATCACATTGGCGCCTGTAAGCATCTTTTACCTTTCTTCGGTCCGCTCGTTCCAATTTATGCTACGCCGTTTACCATTGGCATGATTAAGCGTCAGATGTCTGAGCTGAGTGATGTACCAGAAATGAATTACCAGATCGTCAATCCGCTTGACCACAAGAAAATCCAGCTTACTCAGCATTTATCTTGTGAATTTATTCATATGTTGCACTCGATTCCAGGTAACACTTCGATTTTGTTCCGTACGCCAAACGGCAACATCGTGCTTTCTGGCGACTGGCGCTTTGAGACTAATCCGATGGACACGCCAGCCGATTACGATTATTTGGTCAATATTGCTAATACTGAGGGAATTGCAGTTCTTTTGAACGAATCGACCAATATCGATACACCAGGTACACATCCGCACAGCGAATTTGACGTCGGTGAAAATATGGGTCGTGTTATGGATCACTACGCCTCTGGCCGTGTAATTATTTCCTGCTTCTCGTCTCAGGTTAAGCGTATCGAGCTTGTTCTTCATGAGGCTGCTAAGCGTGGTCGTAAAGTCGCTTTTGCTGGTTATTCGATGATTAATAACGTCGAAGTTGCGCTTCGTGCACGTGCTATTAAGGTGCCAAAGGACGTCATCATGAAAATGGAAGATATTGTTAAACTTCCAGATGAGAAAGTTACAATTGTTTGTACTGGTTCTCAGGGTGAGCTTAACGCCGTGCTCAATCGCATGGTCTCTGGCGCTCATCGCTATATCAAGATCAAAGCTAGCGACACCATCGTCTTTAGCTCTAATCCAATTCCGGGCAATGAACCAAAAGTCACTACTACCGTCGGTGGCCTCCTTCGCGAAGGCGCACAGGTAATTCAAAATGGCAAGACTCATATTACGAATATTGGTCCACTTCATCTTTCTGGCCATGCCTATTACGAGGACCACGTCAAATATGTCACCGATTTGCATCCAAAGAATTACGTTCCATACCATGGCGAATTCTATATGCTTCAGCACAATGCTGAAATGGCCGAGAATGTTGTCGGCATTCCGCGCGACAATATTCTAGTCGCGGATGACGGTGATATTATCGAGCTCATGCCAGACCAGACCATTCATAAAAACGGTCGTATCTCGGTTGGCAATAAGCTTTACGGTGACGCTGATCGCCAGGTCAACGAAGCTGTCGTCAAAGACCGTATCCACATTTCTCGCGAAGGTATCTTTGTTGTTATCTTGACGCTTAGTAAAAAGACTGGTCGCCTTATTAAGACACCAGACATCGTCTCGCGCGCCTTTATCTATCTCGACAACTCTGAAGAGTTAATCGGCAAGATTCGCCACTACTTGCGCGCCAAAACCGATCGTAATATCGCCAATGAATCCGATATTAAGGCTCTCAAAGAAGAGATTAAAGAGGACGTTACGCATATTCTCTTTGATGCTACTGGCCACACGCCTATCGTAATTCCAGTCATCAATAAAGTTTAAAAATCAGCCACCTCAGTTGCGGGGTGGCTTTTTGTTGACTATCGTAATATGTGCTAAAATAAGCATAAGTACTAAAGGGTGAGAAAATGACAACCAAAAAAACTAAATTAGATAAGAAATGTGACAAAACTTGTGATGCCTGTGCAAAAAACTCTAGCACGCTCCCAGTTTGTCTATTTTTTAGTATGCTAACTGCGATTATTATTGCGCTGACGCTTGCAATTACTTTTGCCTCGCTTGCTGACCGCTATGAGCTTATCGACGCGAGCCGTTATAAAGATTCGCTATCTACTTCTATTCAAGATAATCATCGTGACAGTGACGGTATGGTTGTAATTAGCGGTGCCGCTATCATCGACTGGGTTTATAATACTAAAGCTAGTGGCTTCGTGTACATTACTAGTAAAGATTGTGGCTCGTACTGTGACAGTTATGGTAAAAATCTCGCCAACTATCTCAAGAACGAATCCGACATCAATATCTATCGCTTTAATGCTACTAGCGTCAACGACTAGGACTATCCGACCGCCGTTGCTACTAAACTTACTCTTGGCTCCGACAATGCGCCAATGTTAATCTATCTCAAAGACGGCGTAATTTATGATCGCGTTGACAATGTTGATCAAGCATCTATGGAAAGCTTCCTTGCTAAGTACAAATAAAGAAAATGTCGCTCCAATTACGGGGCGACATTTGTTGGATGACCTAACGTACACTGACGGCGCGAGCCGTAATGCAGTTCGCCAAGCGGACCAGATTTTCATCAAACCCCTCCTCGAGAGAATACTCTACCGGAACTTTTGCGGCTGTTAGCTGGCTACAGATATGTCTTTTGTCATCTTCGTCGATGGCGCTCAGTCCAATCGACATCAGTCGCGAAAACTCGTTGCTAGCCAGCACCCCACGCACGATTTGCTGATGAAAATCTTCCTTATTCATCCTTTCTACAATTTGCGTGCATTCGTTTACGTCAAACATAATATCACCCCCTGACGATATATTCTTGAGCAAAATTAATGCATCAATTCCATTATAGCATATTTACGCCAAAAAGTCAATACCGCTAGACTAGCAGCGGGCGAATTTTAGAAGAAGGAGCGACGCTCGGCTTGGCGTTTCGCGCTTTCGTGCAAACGCGTAAAAGCGTTTCTACAATAAGCCTCGACTTGATGCCTATCATGGCGCATACGCTGTTTGACGGGTTCTGGATCAGACCTAAGCGATTGTTCGCTTGTCCAGAAATTGCGCATCGTAAATGGCCGGACGCCATACTTGCGCGCCAAGTCATTTAGACTATTTAGATGTCTAATTAGATCATTGTGCGCTTTTGTACGTTTTCGGTCGTAAGATTCAAATTCCCATACATCGCTACCACGCATATCCATATATTTGTAGTTTAGGTGTTCTTGCACGCTACTCAAAAAGCTACCTAGCTTTGCCAAGTCTTCGTTGCGTTTCGGATCGTCAGATGCGCGAATCGCATCGTCCAGCGCCTTGCTACGTTCAAAGTAAAAATGTCCCGCTTGCGCTTCAATCGTGTCATTCAAAGCATCTCCGTCGCTTAGCATTAATGCCGACTCAATTTCAGCCTCAGCCTTAGATGTTACAATATCGCCGCGACGCATTTCTTCATGTGCGTGCTTCCAGTCTGATTCATAATCATCTTCCCAAATTTCGAACTCTTTGCGACTAATATGGCTTTCGCCACGCTCCTGCGCACGTTTAACTTGCTTTCTAAAAGCAGTCTCTGTATCGAGCATATTTGAAATGTATTCTTTTGTTCTTGTTGGCGCTTCCGCTTTCGCGCGCTCAAAATAGTCCCGCGCTAAAATTGCAGTTTCTTCAGCCGATAAAACTCTTTCGGCGATTCTCGCCTTCTCGGCATCGGTGCGTTCGCGTTTTTTCTCGGGGATTCCTTCCGTCCTGTCTTTGAATTCCGGCTCGCGAAGTATGTCCCACTTGTTATTCTCAAACTTCTTATTCCCGGGATCTTGTTCCATACTTTTAGTATAAAACATTTATAATAAACGCATGGAAGAAATTATTTTTGTTGATAAACCGGCCGGAATTACTAGCTTTGGCGCTGTCGCACGTGTGCGTCGTGTACTTTCTGAGCGCGAAGGGCACAAAGTGAAAGTTGGGCATACTGGTACACTTGATCCTTTTGCCACGGGACTTCTTATTTTAATGGCGGGTAAGGCAACAAAAAGATGCCCCGAATTTATGAAACTCGACAAAGTTTACGAAGCTACGCTTTGTCTTGGTTCTACTTCGACTACTGGCGATCCTGAGGGCGAGATTACGCAAACTTCCGCAGAGTTAATTTCTCGTGAGCAATTTGAGCAAACTATCCAGAAATTTGTCGGCGAAATTGAACAAACTCCACCTGCCTACTCCGCCATCAAAATCAATGGTCAGCGCGCCTATAAACTAGCCCGCGCTGGCAAAGAAGTAGAAATTCCAGTTCGCAAAATCCAAATCTATTCTATCGATATTCTGGACTTCGACTACCCGAGCGCGAAAATCCGCTGCCATGTTAGTAGCGGCACCTATATCCGCACGCTCGCCGAAGATATCGGTAAAGACCTTGGCTGTGGCGCTTATCTAACCGCTCTTAGGCGCACGCAAATCGCCAGTTACGACATTAAAAATCTCCCCTTATTCAAACTTCCAGAATAAAAGTGTAGTACAATTAACTCATGTTCGACCTAAGTAAGCGTCTAGATATTTTGCAGGCCGATTTTCAGGCCAGCTGGGAAAAACTAAACCTTGACCAACGCCTGGCTACTCTTTCTGAACTTGAAAAAGAAGTTGCCGTACCAGAAATCTGGAACAATCCAGATAACGCACGCGAAAAAACTACCGCACTAGCCAATCTTCATGAAGAGCTAGATCCTTGGACTTTACTCAAAACTCAACTAAACGATATTTCTGAGCTTATGGCACTCGGCGACGAATCGCTCGTTGACGAGTTTGCTGATCAACTTACTGCTATGGAGCAATCTTTTGCGGACTTACGCCGTGCTTTGCGTTTTACTGGTAAGCACGACCATAATGATGCAATTTTGCGTATTACTTCTGGCGCTGGTGGTACCGAAGCAATGGACTGGGCGAGTATGCTTGAGCGAATGTACTTGCGCTGGACGGAGCGTCACGGCTATAAGGTACAAATTCTAGATCGTATCGATGGGGAAGAAGCTGGAATTAAAACTTCTGTCCTTGAAATTTCAGGCCATAATATTTACGGCCAGCTCAAGTCTGAGCATGGTACGCATCGTCTCGTACGTCAAAGCCCATTCAATGCTGATCATTTGCGTCAGACTTCCTTCGCATTGGTCGAAGTCTTACCGGTTATTCGTGACGACTCTGAGGTTCAGATTAACCCAAAAGATCTTCGCATTGATGTCTATCACTCTGGAGGTCATGGCGGCCAGTCTGTAAATACGACTAACTCTGCCGTACGTATTACGCATATTCCAACAAATACCGTCGTCGCCATTCAAAACGAACGCTCTCAACTTCAAAATAAAGAGAAAGCGATGGAAATCTTGCGTGGTAAACTTCAACAAATGATGCAGGAGCAAAACGCCGAATCTATTGATTCGCTGCGTGCAGGCGAGTCGGCCTCATGGGGTCAACAAATTCGCAACTACGTGTTACATCCATACAAGCTCGTTAAAGATACGCGCACAAAATACGAAGAAAATGATGCCGATGCAGTATTAGACGGCAAAATAGACAACTTCATTACGAGCTACCTCGATGAAGCTGCTGGCCAAAATGTCTAGAATTTTTTGACCTACAAGAAGCTTAAAATAGACCAAAAATAAAATAAAGCATAAGTATAATCTTATCGTTGATTTGGACATCTGAAGGCGCTCATGTTAATATAAAGATATGATCCTACTTGACGATGTTGTTAAATACTATCCTGGCGACAAAAAACCTGCGCTAGATAATATTTCGCTTCATATTCAACCAAAGGAATTTGTCTTTTTGGTCGGTAAATCTGGCGCCGGCAAATCTACGCTAATCAAGATGCTTACCAAGGAAGAAACTCCGACCAGTGGCAAGGTGATGGTCGGTGGTATTGATTATGAATATATGAAAAAACGCCACATTCCGCATCTTCGCCGTCGCATTGGTGTAGTTTTTCAGGATTTTAAGCTCTTGCCTAATCGCACCGTCTACGAAAACGTTGCTTTTGCGCTCGAGATTGTCGGTGTTTCAAACGCCGAAATCCGTCGCACGGTACCAAAAGTGCTTGAGCTAGTGGGCCTTGCCGATCAAGGGCACAAATTTCCAGGCCAGCTCTCCGGTGGCCAGCGTCAACGCGTCGCAATCGCGCGCTCAATGGCACGTCAACCAAAAATCCTCATCGCTGATGAGCCGACTGGTAACCTCGACCCAGAGACTTCTTGGGGTATTGTTCATTTGCTCGAAGAAATTAATAACTTTGGTACTACTATTCTTGTCACCACTCATGATGAAAAAATCGTCAATCAGCTTCGCCGTCGCGTTATTACATTAAGTCATGGTAAAATCATCGGTGATCAAAAAGAAGGCGGCCATTACAATCTTGATGCGGCTAGCATTCAACTTAATAAGCGTCCGCTTGCTAGCGTTCAATCCGAGCGCCCAAGCGTTGAACAAATTCGTCGTGCTACTACCGAAACATCAAAACCTCACATTATTAAAACTGCGACCAATATTCCGCAAGCCGAACGCATTGCTGAAGATATGAATAGGTTCCACGTCGACGTTCATGCCGCCGAACGCGCCAAGCGTTCCGTCGATGCCGACTCCGCTAGAAAACGCGCCGTTACTAAGGCAAGAAGAAAGTTAGTACAATAAAATGTCAGACAAAAAAGAAGTAAAAACCACCAAAAAAGCAAACAAAGCAGCCGCAAAAGCTAAAAAAGCCGAACAAAAGAAAACTGCTCAAGTTTCTCGCGATCGTCTAAATCGCATCACAAAGCAAAAACGTCATCGTGTTCGTAGTGCTAATCGCGTTATGAAGTATGGCGCCAAGAGTTTTGTGCGCAATACTTGGCTTTCTATTGCCGCAATTGCGATTATGACTATTACTTTGATTATTCTTGGTTTTACAGTAGTTGCAACTCAGGCGATGGATACTCTTGTTCACGATTTTGAATCCAAAGTTGACGTTTCTGTCTATATTAAACAGTCCGCTTCGCGCGATGAAGTAGAGGCTATTGCCGAGAAGATTAAGAATCTCGAAAGCGTCTCGAAGATTTCTGTCGTCAGCCCGGATGAGGCTACTAACGAAACTATCCAAGATATCATCAAAGACTCAGGCGTCGCCGATCCAAGCCTCATTAAAAACCTCGAAGACGCGCCAGTCATCTTGCCATGGACGCTTAATATTACCATGGACGAACTTGGTGATACTGAGGAATTAAAGAACTTCGTCGATAATGACGATTCTATGACAAACATGCTCGATGAAACTCAGAAGCCTACTTACGACTCAAAGGATCGTCAGACTATCGAGAGTATTTCTAATGCCACCCGCAATGTTCGCTATGCTGGCTTTGCGGCGGCCGGTGTCTTTGCGGTAATTGCAATTTTAGTTGTCTTTAATACTATCCGCATGGCTATCTTTAATCGTAAAGAAGAAATCTACATGATGCGTTTAGTTGGCGCTGGCACTAGTTTTATTATTGGGCCTTTCCTTGTTGAGGCTAGCCTTTATGGTATCGTAGCGGCCATTATCGCTACACTCGCAATTTATGGCGCCACTTACGCATTTACTTACGTCTCTGATTCCGCTAGCTTTATAAAACCTACTTTCGAAATCATGCTAAACTACTGGTATATTGCTTTTGCTTGTCTATTAGTACTCGGCATTCTCATCGGCATCATCTCTGCTGCACTTGCTGCTCGTAAATATCTCAAAGCAAAATAAAAAGAAAGGATTTGCAGTAAAAGTCAAACTGCATAATAATAAATAAGGATTATGAAACTGGAACGACGACTTGCATATCTAGGAATCGCTTTCATTGTCTTTTTGGCATCAAATATTCAGGCGCCAGCTGCCGCTCTCACCAAAGAAGAATGGATCAATCAAAATAACGAAGTCTCGCAAAAGTTAAGCTCTCTCAACGCCCAGCTCAAAGACATTGAAACTCAAGCTAACGCTCTCTCAACTCAAGCCAACACCCTAGAGAGCCAAATTGCTTTGCTCCAGGCTGAGCAAGCCAGTATTCAAGCTCAAATCGACCTCAAAGAGGCCGAGCATGATGCTATCGTGCTTGAAATCGAAAATATCCAAAACCGCATCGATCAGAATTCTGATATCATTAGCGTTATTATTGCGCAGTACTACTATAATAGTGGCGTTTCGACTATTGAACGTATCGCTTCGTCCGAAAGTTTCGCTAGCTATCTCGATAATGAAATGCGCTTAAACGGCATGGCGGATACCGTCGTCTCTATTATTGAGGAGAATGAACGACTTAAACAACAAGCTATTGTCAAAAAGGCCGAAGCCGAGCAAATCTTGGCTGACCTCGATACGCAAAAAGCCGCTCTCGAATCCAAGAAACAGCAGCAAGCCGTTCTTCTTGCCGAAACTCGTAGTAGTGAAGCGAAATATCAGGAAATGCGTGCTGCTACTAAATCTCAGCGCGACGCTTTGCAGGCTGAGCAGGACCGCCTAAACGCTCAATATTCTCAACTTTTCGGCGCTAGTGGCATTAGGCCGGGCAACCCAAACAAAGGTGGCTATCCATATTCCGAACAGTGCCCATCTGCTAAGATCAACGGCCGTCAATACGCTGATCGCTGGGGTATGTACATCTGCGAGTGTGTTAGCTATGCAGCCTGGCGCGTCTATCATGCTTATGGTAATATGCCTTACTGGGGTGGTATGGGCAATGCAAATCAGTGGATCAATAATGCTAGGCGCCTCGGCATTCCATACGGATCTACGCCAAAGCCTGGCTCTGTTGGCATTTCGCTTAGCGGTCCATGGGGGCACGCCGTCTGGGTAGAATATGTTCGCGGTAGTCGCGTTGGCATCTCGCAGTATAATTACCGCATTAATGGCGTTCCTGGCCAATATTCCGAGATGGAAGTCAACGCCGGTGCTTATACTTATATCTATTTCGGTGAGTGGAACAGATAAAATCAAGCTGAAAATAAACGAGTCGCGCTCCATGCGGCTCGTTTATTTGCTTATGCTTATCTGTAATATGGCGCTTATGCGTGTTAAAATAAATACTATGACTACACAAGACAAAGGATCCACGCGTGATCTCTACTATTCGAGCCCAGCTCGCGGAGAAGAGCGCAAAGTAAATCTAAGCACGACCATCGTCTCTTGCGCCGTTACGCTTGCAATTGGCCTCATAATCGGCATAAACTTTGAATCTCTATCCAACCAAGCGAATCGCGCCCTCACTGGTAAGGCGGATAGTAGCATTGATTTTAGCTCACTGAATGAAGTTTATGAAACTCTCGTCGATAACTATGACGGCAAAGTTGATAAATCAAAAGTTATCGAAGAGGCTAAGCGTGGTCTTGTGAATGCAGTTAATGATCCGTACACCTACTATATGACCGCAAGTGAATATCGCGACTTTACCTCTGATCTTAACGGTGACGTTGGTGCCGGTATTGGTGTTGAAATTGGTCTGCGCGAAAACTTCGTCAAAGTTCTACGCACGACCAAAGATAATCCAGCTCGCAAAGCTGGTGTCCTGGCTGGAGATATTATCTATAAAGTCGACGGCGAAGATGTTACTTCTCTCGATACTGAAGGCGTAGCTAAGAAGCTTCGCGGTGCGGCTGGCTCTGAGGTAAAACTCACGGTCGTTCGCAATAATGAGGAGAAGGAGTTTACGCTCGTTCGTGAAACCATTAATAATGAGAGCGTCTATGTCGAATATCGTGGCAAGACTGCTATCATGACTATTTCGCGTTTTGATGAAAAAACTGGCGAACTCGCCGAAAATCTCGCTAGGGAAATTAAAGATAAAGGCTGCGATAAGCTCATTCTTGACTTGCGTGGCAATGGCGGTGGCTATGTCGACGCCGCAGTCTATACTGCTTCGCTTTGGCTCGATGGCACGACGGTTACAACGGCGAAATCTAGCAATAATTCCGCCTATAATCGCACCTATACTGCCAAAACTGGTAAAGCTATCCTAAAAGGTATGAAAACTATCGTCTTGACTAATGGTTCTACTGCATCGGCGGCCGAGATTCTTACTGGTGCTCTAAAAGATAATAATCTCGCAACTGTGCTCGGCGAAAAGACCTACGGCAAAGGCTGTATGCAATCTCTTGAGACTCTAACTTCAGGTGACGTGCTTCGCGTCACGATTGCTAACTGGTATACGCCGGACGGTTCAAATATTAGCAATGACGGTATTAGTCCTGATAAAGTTGTCGAACGTAGTTATGATCAAATCAATAAAGACATTGATCCACAGCTTGACGCCGCACTCGAAGAATAAGTATACTCATAAGTGAATTAAGGAGGCAAATGGAAGAATCAGTACCAACCACATCCGAAGCTCCAGCTGGCCACTCGGATTTTGACGTATTTCAGTGGGCAAATGCCGTCGAAGAAATCAAAAACAATGTATCCGTAGAGCTTTTTCTCTTCAACAAAAATTACACGCCATATAAAGTGCGCTATTCTGAAGAGTTAGTCCGCGCGATTCGTGCCATGTTTATGCTTGAAGCAATCGAGTTTATTAATAAAGAGGCCGACAAAGGTCTTGAATGTCGCGATTATGAGCTTAGTGATGGCGAGGACAAAGTAGTTTACAAAATTCCACTAGAGCGCGTTGGTCGTGCTGAAACGCTTATCCATCTCATTGAGAACGAGTACAAAGACATTGCTTATTTTACCGACAACGAGTATGAGTTTAAACGCATCAAGGGGATTGTTGCACGCTTTACTTATCCTGGCGACGAAGGTCAGAAGACTTTTTATATCGCCAAAGGTCTCGCGGCGAGCTCCGCTCTTAAGGGCAAGCTTAGCTGGGAACTAAACGGCGAGAGTTTTGAGCCTCTTACTGCCGATATTGCCATCAAAGTCCCGGAGGGCAACGAGACGGCTATTATCGACGACACGATCGTTATCTTCAACCAGGGCAAATTCGAGAAGCTGTTCCAATACGACTACAAACAACAAGTTCTCTCAGAACAAAAAGCCAAAGAAATCCAAGACGCCTACAATCTTAGCCTTCCAGAAGGCCTTACTCTAAATGCGCTTCTTGAAGACAAAAAACCTCTCGTTAAAAAACTCCAAAGCGTCGAAATCGGTGAAATGAAACAAGACCAGCTCTTGCAATATGCCGACGAAATGATGCTTGAGCTCATGACTGATGAACAAGATCGTATTATCATTATGGACGATAAAGATCTTAGCATGTTTGTAAACCTCCTCAATGAAGACTACTTCGTCTCTCCAGTTAATGGCAAACGCTATGAAATTAAGAGTAAAAAACTTCTAGACGAGCCAGAAGGCGAACCGCCGCGCGGTTGATATGATACTTATCGATACTCACTGCCATATCCATGATTTAGATTATGGCATTTTGCCAGAAGAAACTTTGGCTCACGCCCACGCGAACCATGTCGATAAGATGATAACTATCGGCACAACGCTAGAGAACTCGCTTCTAGCGCAAGATTTTTGTGCTAAGCATTCTGAGGTCTTCTTTACCTTGGGCTATCATCCGCACGAATATCCAGACCAGAGCCACGCTACGCCAACAGAAGTTCATCGTATCGTAGAGCAGTTTGAGTTGGCAAACTCTCAGTTTTTTGACGACTCAAAGCTTGTCGCTATTGGCGAAATCGGTCTCGATTATCACTATGCGCCATATAATCGCGAGATTCAGATTGCTTTGCTTGAGAGTATGCTTCAAGTAGCTCAAAATCACAATTTGCCAGTTAGTTTTCATGTTCGTGACGCTTTTGATGATTTTTGGCCAATTTTTGACAACTTTCATCTTCCTATCTCTGTTCTGCATTCCTTCTCGGATAATGAGACTAGATTAGAACAGGGACTGAATCGTGGCCTCTATATCGGTGTAAACGGACTTTCGACCTTTGCGAAGCTCCCACATGCTCCGCTAAATCGCATTATTCTCGAAACCGATGCTCCCTACTTGACACCAAAGCCATTTCGTGGTACAATTAATAGACCAGGCTATATTTATAATATAGCTGAATGGGCCGCACAAAGTTATCAAGTTACTCTCGACGAAGTGGCCAAAATCACCACGCAAAACGCCGAGAAATTATTCAAAATCTAGCTAAAGTTATGCCAGATTTTGGAAGAAAGGACAAAACATGGACGAAGATCAGAATACATTCTTTCATCTTCCGGTAGATAAAGATTCCGTAGAATATACCGACAAACAGATCGTAAAAGCCATCTCGACCGTCGAGCCGGGTACTATTCGCTATGTCAAGTCCGGCGCCAACGATGGAACGCGCCTAATTTATGATGAACTTAGTGCGATTTCTGAGGAGGTTATGAGATGCCGCGACGCCGCCATTCTACGTTTAGTCTAAGTAATGTTCGCCAAGATATAGCAAGAGACCGCCGCAAAGAGGCTGAACGCCAACTTATTAATGCCGAATCTGCGCTTGGACGCACGGTTTTTGGTCACGTCATGGAAGGCTATCACCGTGAATTCTTCTGTCTCAAACGCAATGTTTGGATTTGGTACGAAAACGGCACCACGATGCGTTATGAGGTGCGCGAAAACGGCGTCTTTAAGAAAGTAAATGACGGCGAATTCCATAAAATCTCTGGCGAAGAATTAACGCACTTTCGCGCTGCTACCAAAGCCTATCTCGAGCTTCTAAAAGCCAATCTTTATAAATAGCCGACTATATTTTTGCTTATGCTAAAATAAGTATATGCGAAGTAGTCTCAAGAACATGCGCCGCAGTGAGCGTATCTTGATTGCTGTTGATGTCTTATTGCAGAGCAAAAGCTCATTCATGAGCGTGTTTTTGATGGCCTTTATGATGAAAGCCTCACTCAGCGACTCGCCTCAAGATTTCGTCGTCTATTGTATTGTTCGCTACGCTATTATGGGCGTGCTCTCGGTCTTATTGATTCCGTTTTTCAAGAAGCATCCGCTTGTTGCTTGGCGTAGTAGCATGGTTTTCTCCATTCTCGAAATTCTGACGATTATCCTTTTCAACTCCTGGCAAGGTTTTATTTATGTTACGGCGATTTTCTCGGCGCTTGAATCTACGCTTTATTGGCGCCCGAAGATTATTTTTGACACTCAGGAAGTTAGTGACGAAAATCGCATCAGCTTTAAGAGTACCGGGCAGATTTTGCTAGAAATTGCCAAAATTATCATGCCTATCATTCTTGGTTTTACGATTGATGCTAGTGGCTATCAAAATGCAGCTATATTTATCCTTGTAATTTCGATTGCTCAGCTAATTTTGTCGCTTTTCTTTCATCCGCGTCGCCAAACCATCAAAAAACACGACATTAAAGGCTCGCTTAAACAACTCTTTGCGCACGAATCGCTCCAGCGTCTCCTCTGGCTCCAACTTTTGCGCGGTCTTGTCACGGCGAGCGCGGCCTATATCGTTGTTGCGACCATCTCACTCAACCGTGCAGCCGTCGACAACACTCAGCGTGGCCTCATTACCTCACTCGCATCTATCGTTGCGATTGTTGTATTGTTAATTTATCGTAAGCTTGCCAAAAGCCCGCGCAAGCAAAAACTAGTGCTAGTCAGCTTTACGCCGGCTGTGATTTTGATGCCACTAATTACTTTTTGCTTCCCGAGTGATCCGATTATAAGTTTCGCTTATTATGTCTTTACAACCGCTATTGTTGCTAGCCTTCTCGATTCGACTGTCGGTGTTATTCGCATTCAGGACATTCTTAGTCGTCACATCAAGAACGACGATGACAGAGTGGCGATCGAGGCATTTGGCGAAATGGCGCTATCTATCGGTCGCGTAATTTCGCTCGGCATATTATTGCTTGTAGTTTGTTTTGCTGATTTTCGCCAGGAACTTATCCTTGCTTTTATTACGGCCTTCTTAATTTTGCCACTTGTCTCTATTTCGATCTCCAAGAAAGCTCTCGAAGCCGATCGCTAGCATTTGCAAAACGCCAAATTTTATAGCATAATATAGCTATGATTTATCTTGATCACGCCGCCGCAACGCCGCTGTCGCAAAAAGCTTTCAATGCTATGCAGTTGTATTTTTCGGAGCAATTTTTTAACCCGTCGGCCGCCTATTTGCCTGCCGTCGAAGTTCGCCACGCTTACGAAAAAGCCAAAGATGACATCGCGCACGTGATTGGCGTAAAAGGCGTAGATCTTGTCATGACTTCGGGTGCCACCGAGTCAATTAACCTTGCCTTCTCGCTCGTTGGTCCCGATGCCGAGGTGATTACCTCCGCTGTCGAACACCCAGCCGTTCGCGAAAATGCTAAGCGTGCCGAGCTTGCTTATGAAGTAAAAGTAAATTCTGTAGGGCGCGTCAATCTTGATGATTTTCGTGCCAAACTATCGCCGCGCACGCAATTTGTTTCAATTTGTCTGGTTTCTAGTGAACTTGGTACGATTCAGCCTATCTCGGATATCGCGCGCATTATTTCTGAAGAGCGTCAGCGCCGCGCAATGAATGGCGAGACGACGCCACTTTACTTCCATTGCGACGCGTCACAGGGAATTGGTCAACTCGAGGTAAAAATTAATCGCCTTGGCGTCGATTTGTTGACCCTAAATGCCGCTAAAGTTTACGGCCCAAAGGGCATCGGTGCGCTTTATGTTGGGCATAATGTGCGTCTCAAGCCGCAAACTGTCGGTGGGGGTCAGGAAATGGGGCTTCGTTCCGGCACCGAAAACGTTCCTGCCGTAATCGCTTTTGCTACCGCAATTACCGAAGCGGAGAAACATCTTAGCTCCGAGCGCAAGCGCCTGCAAAACCTCAAAAATCAACTCCGCAAAGATCTTGCCGACTTGCCAAATATTGAATTCTTGGGCAATGACAAAGTTCAGTTGCCAAGTTTCTTGCCGATTTCTTTGCCGGGCCTCGATGCGGAGCGTCTCATTTTTGCGCTCGAAGATCGCGACGTCTATCTTTCGACTGGCGCTGCTTGTGCAGCTAGCAAAGGTATCAAATCGCCAACACTGCGTGCTATTGGTCTTGATGACGAGCATATTGCGGGCTCTCTTCGCGTCTCTATGGGTAAGCTAAATGATGAAGAGAATATCAAACTCGCCGCTCAGCAAATTCGCGAAGTTGTGCTTGCCGAAATGAAGCGACTCGGTAAACTATAAAAATCCCCCAGTATCGGGGGGATTTTTACCAAGGCGTATCGGATTCGCTATCTTCTACGAGGTTTCCGCGCACGCCTGGTGCTGCGCCATTATATTCCGATTGTTTATTCTTTATATCTTTTATTGCTTCGTCATCTATTGCCTGGTTCGCATCATCACGTCCTGAGCCGCTATTATTTGTAAATGCATTTTTCTTCGCGATTGCGCCTGAGCGTTTCTCGGAGACACGCTTGCTAGTTTCTTCAGACTTCTCATGTTTTGATTCATTATCATTCTTGCTTGCGCAGCCGCTCGAATACAGAATTGATTCCGATTGCGTATAGAGCTCGATTGCGGATTCGTAAGTATTGGTTTTTACAAGCTCGTCAGCGCTGAGTTCGATGCTAACTGCGAGATTATTATAAATATCGCAAAGCACAGCTTCTGGCGGGTCGTTTTCCAGGCTAGTTCTAAAACTTTGCTCGGCTTCACTATAATTTCCGTTCTTTAGTTTTACTATGCCTTCATTGTAATGTGCAATATAGGGTTCGGCGTAGTTTGCAAATAACTGCATCTGTGTTAAAACATTAGCGAAGCCCGGCTCGTTATTTTTGATTGTAAGGTTAAAAAACATATTATAGAAGCTTTGTCGAAGTGCCATTAGTGCAAGTAATACTATCAAGATACACGGCAAGATGGCCATTTTAAGTAATCGTTTGCGCTTTTGCTTGCGGATTGTCTCTTGGTCGACTAATTTCGGATCTAAATCTATCATTTCTTTACTACCTTTCGCTCGTCCAATACTTTATTCAAGCAATCACTGAGCTCCCACAATAACAGCGCGGCGAGTATTAAGGCTAGTAGCCAATAAGTATCGCGATAGCTTTCTATTGTGCTACTATCGCTCAGCTCTAACGTTGAACTTATAGCTTTCATCTTTTGCGCATCAAAATCCACGTCGGTCCAATTCTCATAACTGCCATTAAGTCTACTTGCAATGTCTTGCAGGTTTCCTTCGTCTATGCGCGAAATATGATTAAGGCTGTTTTTACTAACCTCGCCATTATATACGCGCTTTACATAGCCGCCCTCGTGAGTGCCATAACCGTACACTCTTGCCGCACTAAGTGCATTTAGCTGATTTTTCGTAATTATCGGCTTAGTATTTTCGGTACGTTCGCCGTCGCTCATTACAAACAGTACGTTTTTGCGTTCCGGGAAAAGTTCGCGATAGCTCTCGATATGTTCCATCGTGTAAACTATCAGCTTACTAAGATCTGAGCCATTACTTTTAGTCGTATCAATAACAGATAATTTTGGCGCATAGTTTAATAACGCATCAAGATCATCAGTTAAGGGCATTGCGACATATGCGTCATAATCCATCGCAATTATTGAGAAGCGTGCGCCAGTGAAAGACTTTGCGATTTCCTGTACATCATCGCGCATTTTTTCAAAACGACGCTGATTATTCTTACAATCCGCCACTGTCATACTATTTGTAAGGTCGAGTGCAAAGAAAACGTTAGTCGAACTTTCTTGACGCACTGCCGTACCGCCACGCACCATTGGGCGTAACATTATTACGAACATGATTACTATCATTAAAATGCGACGAATCGGCAAATTGCGTTGATGCTTGCTTGTGAGCATAAAGACGATAAAAGCAATAAAGGCCAGCGCAACGAAAATTAGCATATAGATAGGCAAAAGTGGCTTAAAAATCATAGTTTTACTCTCCAAATCACAAAAATCAGCACGCTAAAAGCGACTAGCGCAATAATCGCTACGATTTGCGGCGCATCATTGCGTACTAATCTTGGCGCACCTTTTGTGCGTACCGCTTCCTGCTTCATGATATCGTCGACGATTTTACTAACCGTATCATCCTCGCGTGTACAAACTCCGCTATCATTATCTGCGCAAACAATATAATAATTACCGCCCGTAGCGTTGCCGACTTTGTACATTTCATACTCGGCACGCGAAGAGCTATTGCCAGCGCTAAGTTTGTTAGTTAGCGTCTCAACATTTCCGTCATATGCGTTGATATTATAAAAAACAACATTGTATCGCATGCCATATTCGGCGGCTTGTGTTAGTGAAATTTTATCACCCGACAGATTATCGGTAATCAAAACTAAAGCTCGCGAACGACTTTCGGCTTCAAGCTTATCGAAGTTGTTAATACAGCCAATCGCGCTCGAGCCAATTTGTGATGAACTGCTACTCGCACGCCAAATCGCCGACTGGTAAGTGTCGAGTTTTTCGCTCATTGTCTTTAACGTCTCGTCGATTGCGAGATAGTCGTTCGTAAGCGGTGAAAACATAATCGGTGCGCCATCAAAAAGTGTGATACCGATGCGCTGGCCTTTTAGACCTGCTACTACTTTGCGCATGTACGCAAAAACTTCCTCGTCGACGCCTTGCATTGATCCACTCACGTCGGCACAAATCATAATATCGCGTGTCTCGTAATCTTCGTCCTCCTCAGAGACACTTGTTGGGCGCGCCGCTAGCGCCGTTATGCTTCCAATCGTTACGACAAAAAGTATTAACGATAGTCTCAACAATCGATGATACTTTTTCTCTGCTCGCTTATATTCCGGCAAAGCCGCAATCGAATCAGTGTGCGCCAGCAATGATAGAGTTTTATCTTTGCGCGGTTTGTCGAGCTTAAAACGCAGTAATGCCCAGCCCACAATCAATAAAATCGCCAAAAGTAAAACAAAGAAAAACCAAGCGTACTGCATTATTCATCCCTCACTATATCACGTGCGTGCTCAATCGATTGCTGGACTACGCCATTTTCCAGCGTATCAAATTCGTCCGGATAGTATTGATCGATTAGCTTTGCAAGTTTTGTATAATTCGTACGTTTCAGATCATTCAAGGTCATTACCTCGGCATGAAAACCCATCGCTTCGCAGAAGAATAGACGCACGAGCATGCTTAGTTCTTGGTGCGCTTCGGAAGATTTGAGCTTGCCGGCATTATATTTCTTATCAACCTCATCAATCAAGCGTAAGTATTTTTCTCGCAGTGCATTCATGTCGACCGTGTGCGGCTCCAGTTTACGCAGATTACTTAGCGTTTTAATTTGCTTGCGGCGTGTCGTGTAAAAAATGTAACTTAAAATTCCCGCAAATGTCGCCATCAGAATTATTCCTGCAATCAACCACCAAATGCTGTAATAAAATGGTGCACTAATCATATTATCAACGTCTTGCATTTTTCTGTTCCTCCAACATCTGAATAATTCGCGGAATTGCGTGGTCGCTGCTATCGATAAAACTTGTCACGATGCCATAATGACGCAAAGTGCGTTTGATGACTTGGCGCTGCGCTTCGTGATAACTCGTCTCTGCTTTTGCTAGCGAGCGATCCGAGCGCAAGAAGCGTGGAATGCGCAGGTCTTTCTCGATGTCGCGCGCCTCTTTGGTACGCAAGAATGAGCTTGTGAGCGGCGCATCTTCTACGATGCAGAACATTTGTTCGTGACGCGCACCGAGCTTGCGAATAATGCTGCGATCAATCTTGAGCGCTGAGCCCGAATCTGTGATTACGATCAGGAACATGCGCTCGCGAAATGCTTTTGAAATGTAAGTTAATACAGCATTCATGTCGGCTGCCGGCGACTCGACTTTAATCGACTTATAGTATTTATCAAGAAAATTCTCGATGTAGGCCGTGTCTTCCTTCAAAGGGAAGCGCATCGTGTCTTCATGGTTTCCGGCCACCAGTCCGACAAGGTCGCCATGTTTTTGGGCGATATAAGCTAGCGTCCCGGCGCAAAAAGCCGCTACGTCAGCTTTTGTCTCGCCACTCGGCGCCAGCGCCGCCATTGCATTGCTATTATCCGCTACAATTAGAATATTATGCTTACGAATTGCAATATAGCGTCGCACCATAATATTGCGTGATCTAGCGGTCGCGTTCCAGTCAATATCTTTTACATCGTCACCGTAGTTATACTCGCGCAAATCGTCAAAGTCCATGCTGCGCCCCTTAAAGACGGAGCCATAGTTGCCCGCAAAAACTCCACGCACGCGACGTTGTGCGTAAATCGACATTTTTTTGCGAACTTTAACTAGATAACTTGACATCCTATTGACTTTTTATTCCGTTTGTGCTATAATAGAAGGTTATGGTGTGCGAATTTTGCTAAATATCGCATCAATAATCGCTTCGCTATGTACGTCATCCGCCGCTGCTTCGAAGTTCAAGATAATACGATGGCGCAAAGCTGCGTGACGCATACGCTTGACATCATCTGGTGTTACATATGCACGCCCATTAATCAGAGCCAAAGCCTGCGCAACCTGCATCAGAGCAATCGCGCCGCGTGGGCTCACGCCATACTCGACGTATTTGGCGAGATTCGCATCAATCACCGAGCGCGGACTGCGAGTCGCATAAACAATGTCGAGAATATAACTTTTGACTGAATCATCCACGCGCACGCGCTTCACGTATTTCTGTAAACGTTTCACGTCTTCAATCGAAGATTTTTGCGTTGCATCAATCGCTGTTGTCGTCTGGCCATTCAAAGTATAATTTAACACCTGCAACTCTTCGTCGCGCTTTGGATAGTTTACGATTTCTTTAATCAAGAAGCGATCGAGTTGTGCTTCTGGTAGCTCATAAGTACCTTCTTGCTCGATGGGGTTTTGCGTCGCGATTACGAGGAACGGATCTGGCATTTCGTAGCGCACGCCGCCAATACTTACTTGGCGCTCCTGCATCGCTTCTAGCATTGCTGATTGCGTTTTAGCGCTACTGCGGTTAATCTCATCAAGTAGCACGAAGTTCGAATGTACTGGCCCTACCTTAGTCTCGAATTTACCACTGTTGTAGTTGTAAATCTGCGTACCAATAATATCGCTTGGAAGTAAATCTGGCGTGCATTGAATGCGCGAAAAGCTTCCGTCTACCGCTTCGGCAATTGTTTTGGCAGCCAAAGTTTTTGCGAGGCCCGGCACCGACTCAAGCAAAATATGCCCGCCAGCAATTAGGGAAACTAACATCGAGAGACGTAGCTCGTCTTGTCCGACTACTTTTTTGCGATAAGCCTCAGAAATCTTCGTCAAAACTTGCTTGGCGTCGCTTAGCTCCGATTCGTTTAATGTATTGTTATTATTTGGATTCATTTTTCCTCCTTTAGCTCCAATAAAGACTTATGTTGTTTGCCATACTTATTTTTTCGTCCTCCGTGTATGGATCTTGCTGATCGAAATAGTGATCATCGTCAAAGAAAGTGTTTGGCAGGATATCCATATAAGTTACACCGCTCGTTTCCATCTGAAATTTATCTGACACCGGCGAAGTAATATTGCCACACACGCCCACGATCATAGTTGGCGCATAGGCCTTTAGGATATTTGATGCCACTTGAATCTGAAAAGAAGTCTTCAGTACGTCTGCGTGTAAAATAATATTTCGGCCATTAAAAGCCGCCAGATCAAAGTTCGGATTTGGGTCACGCTCACCGTTAATCTCCGAAAAAGCCACACGTTTGCGCTCTTCAATCACACTGCGAAAATCCATATTAATGTAGTCGTACTCACTCTGAGAAATATCTGGATTTAGCACAAACTCACCTTTGCTCGTAATCGCGCCAAGACTCCTCGTAATATCAAACGGATCTTGAATTTCGGAGTATTGCAGAATGTAAATATAGGCATGTAAATCAGCTGCTAGCTCGATGCACGAAAGCAGGGAACTCTTTTTGAGACAAAAAATAATCGAATCGGTATCTTTAAACTGAATTGCCTTTTCCGCCAACTGGTCGCCCAGTACCTGTCGGTTTGGGTAAAACATTCCACCTCCACGTGTTATTGTCTATCTAAATTTTAGCATAAGAAAAATCCAAAGTTGCCCGTGATTTTTTACAAAAATATTGTATAATATAAAATATGAAAGTATTTCTTGGTATGTCTGGTGGTGTAGATTCGGCTGTCTCGGCCTATCTTTTGCAAAGCCAAGGTCATGAAGTAATTGGCGTTTATATGAAAAACTGGAGCAAGAATCTTCCCGGCATGAAATGCCCTTGGGCAGAAGATCTTGCTGACGCCAAGCGTGTTGCAGTAAAACTTGGTATTGATTTTCGCGTCTTTGATTTCGAAGCCGAGTACAAACAAAAAGTTGTCGACTATATGTTGGCCGAATATCAAAAAGGCAACACGCCAAACCCTGACATTATGTGCAATCAAGAAATCAAGTTTAAACTTTTTGCCGAAACTGCTTTCGAGCAGGGCGCTGAAGCGATTGCAACTGGTCATTATGCTAAAACTCGTGGCTGCGATCTCATAATGGCAGCCGATGCTAATAAGGATCAGACCTACTTCCTTTATCGTATTGCGTCAGAAGTAATTAAACGCACAATTTTTCCGGTTGGCGATATGCAAAAACCCGAGGTCAAAGCGCTCGCTGAGCAGATTGGTCTTGCTGTAGCGCATAAACCTGAGAGTATGGGCGTTTGTTTTGTCGGCGAGGCGAATATGCGTGACTTTCTTGCCGAATTTATCGAAACAAAACCAGGCGAGATTCGTGAGCTCGAAACCGACGAGCTTCTTGGCCATCATGATGGCGCGATTTTCTATACTATTGGCCAGCGCCACGGTCTTGGCCTTACGACTGGCTTACCGTTTTACGTGGTGCGCAAAGATATGGATAAAAATACCGTTTATGTTTCGCGCAACCTTAATTCGCTTTCGCTCTGGACTAACGAAATTAAGCTTCGCGACGTGATCTTGCGACGCGACATTGACGGCTTAAAACCGCTCAGAGCTCGCGTTCGCCATCGCGCACCGCTAGTTGACGCCAAATTTGACTCAGCAACCGATATTCTTACCTTCGCCGACGAGCAAAAATCGCTTACTCCTGGTCAATCCGTCGTCTTCTATCAAGACGACATCTGCCTAGGTGGCGGAATTATTGCTTAATATGGTAAAATATCACCTATGAACGCAAATGAAGTAAGGCAAAAATATCTAGATTTTATGAAACAACACGGGCATGTCGAAATTCAGCCCGCCCCGTCCGTTCTCGAGAATGATCCGACTACGTTATTTACAGGTTCTGGCATGCAGCCTCTGCTTCCGTATCTCCTCGGTCAACCACACAAAGATGGTGTTCGCCTAACCGACTCGCAGCCTTGCGTTCGTTTGCAAGATATTGATGATGTCGGCGATCCGCGCCACACTACTGTTTTCGAGATGCTCGGCAACTGGTCGCTCGGCGACTACTTCAAAGAAGAACAAATCCGCAACTTCTTCACTTTTTTAACTCGCGAAGTTGGCCTCGATCCAAGCAAACTTTATGTTACTTGTTTTATCGGTAACGAAGAATACGGCATTCCGCGTGACGACGAGGCGGCCAAGATTTGGCAAACCGTCTTCGCCGAGGCCGGCATTAAAGCAGATATCGCCGAAATCGGCAGCGCCAAAGTTGGTGACGAGCGCGGCATCAAAGGCGACGAACGCATTTTCTTCTATGACGACAAAGAAAACTGGTGGTCTCGCGCCGGTGGCATCAAAGAAACTCCAATCGGTGACCCATGTGGCCCAGATTCCGAGGTCTTCTACGACTTTGGCGAAGACAAGCAGGATGTCGAGAAGTACGGCAAATCCCACCCAGCCTCTGATGGTGCCCGCTTCATGGAAATTGGCAACCAAGTCTTCATGCAATATCGCCGCAACGAAGATGGTAGTTTCTCGGAGCTCGAAAAGAAAAACGTCGACTTTGGCGCTGGCCTCGAGCGCATCACGGCCGCTAGCCTCGATTCTTATGACGTCTTCCAAATTTCATCCTTGAAGCCTATTCTCGATCGTCTCGAGGAGCTTTCCGGTAAAAGCTACGAGTCTAACACTGCCGACATGCGCGTGATTGCCGATCATTTACGCGGTGCTTATATTCTAGCCGCCCAAGGTCTCAAACCTTCCAACAAGCAGCAGGGTTATGCACTCCGTCGCCTGATTCGCCGCGCCATTTTGAAGGCGCTCAATCTCGGCATCGAGCAAGATTTCTTGGCTGGCATTTTGCCTATTATTGCCGAAAACTACAAAGATCTATCAAGCAGTATTTTGACTCATCGCGAGGAAGTGCTCGATACGCTTCAAAAAGAAGAGCAAGCTTTCCGCCGCACAATTCGCCGTGGCCTCAAAGAGCTTGGTAAGCTCAAAGCGCAGGGCCTGACCGGCAAAGAGCTCTTTATGCTTCAAGATACTTACGGCTTCCCACTCGAGCTTTCGGTCGAAGAAGCTTATCGCGAAGATATCCAGCTTTCCGAAAATTGGCGCGCCGAATTTGATGCCGCCCTCGCCGAGCAACGCAACCGCAGTAAAACCGCCAGCAAAGGGATGTTTAAGGGCGGTCTCGAAGACCATGGCGAACAAACGACCAAGTATCATACCGCAACCCACTTACTTCTTGCGGCTCTGCAAAAACATATCGATGCTAACATCGGCCAGCAAGGTTCTAATATTACCGCCGAACGCGTCCGCTTTGATTTTAATCTCGACCACAAAATGACGCCAGAAGAAATCGCCAAGGTCGAGGCGCAGGTCAATGAGTGGATTGAGGCCGACCTTCCAGTCGTTCATGACGAATATGACAAAGCTTATGCGCGCGATACACTCAAAGCGCACGGCCAATTCTGGGATAAGTATCCAGAGAAACTCACCGTCTATACAATTGGCGACCCAGACGCTCCTGTCTCGCGCGAAGTTTGTGGTGGCCCGCACGTCGAGCATACTGGCGTTCTCGGCCACTTTAAGATTAAAAAAGAAGAATCGAGTAGCGCCGGCGTCCGCAGGATTAAGGCAATCTTGGAGTAAAAATGAAAGAATTAGAGCAACGTATCGCAAAAATCGAGAAGCGCAATAAGCGCGTCGAGACCGATAAAGCCTGGGAGACGAGCTGGACGCGCCGCATTTGCATTATGGTCCTAACCTATCTCGTAGTCGTCGCCTATTCCTACATCATCCGCGAGTGTGACAATATTTTACTTAGCTCCCTTGTTCCCGTACTTGGCTTTTTACTCTCAACTTTGTCCGTCAAAGCGGTTCGAAGGCTTTGGGAAAAGAAAAATAAGTAGTTAGGTGTTATAATATATCTAACCATGAGTATTTTTGGACGCAAAAAAGCAGAAATCGATCCTGAGGTAGAGAAAGTCGCGACACAAAAAGATAGCGACGATTATCTTCTCGCTCTTGACATTGGTACAGAATATGTTAAAGCTCTAATTGCGAAAAAATCTCGCACCGATATTAAAATTGTCGGCGTCGGCAAAGCTCATGAAGCGGCCGGTAATATGGTCAATGGCGCTATCGCCGACATTGCTGGTGTCGCCAAAGTCTGCGAGGAGGCGCTCGTCAAAGCCGAAGATATGGCTAATGTCCGTGCGCGCGAAGTTGTCATTGGTATTGCCGGTGAGCTCATCAAGGGTAACACCACTTCGATTCGCTATCGTCGCAGCAACGCCGACACGCCTATTACCAATGACGAAATGTCCAAAATTATCAAAAAAGTCCAAGCTCGCGCTGGCGAACGTGCCCGCAAAGAAGTTGCTCTTGAGACGAACAACAAAGATGTTGAAGTCCGCCTGATTAATTCTGCACTCGTTTCGCTTCGCATTGACGGCTATAAGGTCACCAACCCTATCGGCTTCAAAGGTAAAGAAGTGGTCGTCCAACTCTATACGGCATTTGCGCCACTTGTGCACATTTCTGCTATCGAGCGCGTCTGCGATGAACTTCAGCTTGATCTCGTTGCTATCGCGGTCGAGCCTTTCGCGGTTTGTCGTGCCTGCCTGGGTGACGATATTGATTCTTCACTCTCGGCGATCGTGATGGATATTGGTGGTGGCACTACAGATATTGCCGTCGTCGAAGACGGTGGCGTCGAGGGGACTAAAATGTTCTCCATTGGCGGTCGCAGCTTTACGCATCAAATCGCCGAGCGCCTCGGTCTTGATTTTGAAGCCGCTGAAAAACTCAAGCTCCTTGCCGACAGTCCAAACATGCAACCCGAGCTTCGTCGCAAATTCGATAAAGCCGTTGAACGCAATATTGAAGTAT
>SAMEA104315433__coassemble_261_pt1 | contig 27616 bp, 30 predicted proteins | sample SAMEA104315433__metabat2_low_PE_020 | metagenome-assembled genome bin SAMEA104315433 (sample SAMEA104315433) | gut metagenome | biome: Monkey gut; feature: monkey-associated habitat; material: faeces | place: China | collected 2013
TTTTTTATGCATTACGTTTATGTTTATGTTAAAATCTATATAGAACTATACTTATATAGCTAAGAGAGGTGGAGATGGACTCAAATTTTGACGAAAATAAAAATTTGTCGAATGATGTTAATTTTGACTCCAAAAATATTGTACGCCATGATAATAAAGAGCTTTTTACCCGCGTTGAAGGCGCCGAGACTCGCGCCAAGAAAGCTGCCGAAGAGCGCGCACGTGTCGAACGGGCCAAACGTCGTTTTGTTAAGCGCGCCGAAAATGATACTAAACGTCGCGCTCGCAAAATCGCTAGTGCTCAGCGCCGCGCACATCTGAAGGCTGTACTTTGGGAAGGCAAAAACAAACGTCGCACGATCATTATTTCTGTCATTATTTTGGTTGCTGCGCTTGTATATCCTGCCTATCTCGGTGGCTCGGCGCTGATTAGTACTGTCGTAAGTGAAGTCGATAAGGCCAAAGAAGCAGAAGAAGTCAAAGTTTTTTATGAGAATCCAGAAAATTACGCCAATCTTGTCTTATCTGAGCTTACAACGAAATATAAAGAAGACGGATTCGATGCTGGCGAAGAGTATTTTAATGATGCATATAGTAAGGCAGAAGACAATGAGCTTCGCGGAGAATTGTGTATAGCTCACGCTCGTGCGATAGTTAATATCTTTAATAACGAGAAAATTGACCTAGCAATAGAAATAGCACTTGAAGCTGATGAATTAAGACAAAATGATCGCACCGCATTGCTCTTAGTGGAGCTTTATAGTCGAAAAGGCGATAATTATAAAAGTCAAGAATATGAATCTTTATATAACAAACGTGCTGATAATAGTGAAAAAGGAGAGGGCTAATGAATCTTAGGAAAAAGATAATAGCTTGCACGCTAATCGCATTGGCGGCTCTTGGTTCTAGCTTTTTGTTATCTTCAGAAACGGCCTCTGCGGCGAGTTATAATAATGCAATCTATAACAACTGTTGGGATGCAAATGGAACATATCGCGTCAATACGGACACTTATGGACCATATAGCGACTTCTCGGAGGTAGGAGGTACTGACGCGAGCGGAAGTGCTACAGGGGACAGAGGTGTGAGATGGGCGTGTAATGGCGCTGCGCGCGCTACGCTTTTCTTTGCTAAGGCCGAAAAACCATACTATCCAGTTGGGAATCTCTACGTTTTTAACGTAAATGCGAGCGTAGATCCAAATAGTGAACAATCGCCAATGGCAATAACTGGCTTGACGCACCAGGGCGGCGGTACTGCTGTCCAAATTAGCTTATGCTTGAAGCGCAATTGCTCTCCGAGTGAGCATAATTATGAAATATTTGGCTCTAGACCGCGTAGTATTGCGAGAAATGGTCGTATATCGAACGGTTGGACGGCTCCAAACGACTATACTGTCATCTATATTAACGGCAAGAAGCTATATGAAAAGATTAAGAGTAATAATCATGGTGGTCTAGCCGTTCAAGAGAGAAATGGCTATTATATTGTAACCGTATATAACTACCGTTGCTATAATAGCGTTTCCGATGGAGCATGCGGTGTAAGCCCAATGTACTTAACCGTGCGCGCCGATCAAAATGCTACCTTCTCTGGCTCGACTACGGTAAACACTACGAGCCTTGCATCGACGGACGGCAATTATAGTGTCACCTTTACGCACAAAGTCCGACGAACTAGTGGCAATAGTTTTTCGGTGACGAATAATTGTCGCACAAATGTAAGCAATTCCGGTGTCTTATATCCAGCAAACAAAGGGGGTACGGGCAAGAACTGTACCTTCGACTCGTATAATGTTGGCGATGAAAAAGTTACGACTGATACGATAACTGGCTATATTTATCCTGGCCAAACAATAACAATCTGTGAAAGTATGACTTACCAAAGCGAAGTCCATACTTTTGAAACTGGCCAAAATAAGAATGCGACTACTGAACGAAAGTGCGTCACGATTACCCGCAGTGAAGCAACTTGCGCCGGTAACTATACCTATACGCATGCCGGCGGTACGAATATTGGACGCATTGGCGTAAAGAATACCGGTAATGGTAAACAGGCGTACACTTCGTACGATGGAGCCTTAAATCAAGAAGTTAGCATTTTTGCAAAGCCTGGCGATTCTATTCAATTTGCGTACGATATGTGCGCTGGAGCTGAGCTTGCGAATAAGCTAAACTTTAATCCAAAAAAGTACGTCTCCTACGCACCGTCAGCTTCAAGCACCTCTGGCAATGACAGCAGCTATCTCTTTGGAACAACCGTAAAGACTTGGACTAACAGTGCAACGTCGGGCTTCCTCGGTAGTTCTTATGAGCTCCAAGCAAAATCGCCTGAAAACTCTGGCGACGACTACAAATGTGATATTTATAATCAGGTAACCAATCGCTATACCGGCAGTCACTATCAAATTCCGGGTCTAACTAATAGTCCAAATCCACAGTCAAACTGCTACGCGGCAACTAAGACTAAAAACTCGGATGTTGGTAGTATTATCTCGCAGAAACTTAGCTGGAATGCGCTTTCGATCACGAATCGCAACAGAGTAACGTCGAACAATAATCGCACTTCAACCGCAAGCGTAAAGATTCCGTACAACTACAAGATTAAGGTTACGGCAAACGAAACCGATAATAATATTCGAAACGTTATTGCTGGCACGAGCCTTAGTCTCAATATGAAGCTTAATGTTTTGACTCGCAAAAACAGCCTCGTTCAAACTGGCGCATATTCTACGCATACTAAGCCGACTACTTATCGTATTTATCAGTGGTATGTTGCGGCTGATACAAGTATTAGCTCTATCAAGAGTAGCCTCGGTACTGCAATTACGGGAGGTGGCGGTTATTATAATCGCAATGATATTGGTGCGGGCAAAACTGTAATTGCAAAGTCAGATAGCCAAGTCTCGATTACTGATGCTATCAGTAATATTGCTGCCAATATTAATATCGACCGCAACATCTCTATTGGTACAAAAGTTTGTATTGCGGCTTCTGTCTTCCCAGCAGATAGCCACAATAACCCAAGTTCTGCCGATACGGGACTTCTAGACCAGACTCCAGCCCTTACGAGCAATACGGCTGGTGCTTACTACTATATCTCTGAGCCAACCTGTTATACGGTCTCCAAAAAGCCAAGTTTTGCCGTGAAGGGCTCCGGTCTCTATGCTTATGCGGGCGCCGAATCTTCACTGATGCGCCGTACGATTGGTAATGGCAAAAACTACGACTTCAACTCGTGGTCCGAGTATAGTATCGTCTCGTCAAAGAATATTCTCGGCGTCGGCTCCGGTGCATCCTACTGGGGTGGCACCAAGGAGTCTAGCGTTTCGGGTGGCCGTGCTTGCTACTTCTCGTCGCTAACTATCGCGAATGAATCATGTAGAGAGAATAAAGTTGGCGAAACCTTGCTCTCGGATTCTCAGGCAAGTTCGCCGCAGTCGCTCAAAGAACAGATCATGACGCGCTACATCTCAAGCACGAATAGTGCCGGCAAAACTCTAAAAGACTACAAGGGCAAGACCATCGATTTGACTGGAACTTGCGTTTATAATAACAATTCCGGTCGCTATGAGGCGCCGGCTGGCTCGAACTTTGACTGTCTCTCGAACGGAACGAAGATTTCGTATTCTAGCGGCAATCTCACGGTTTCTGGCGGTTCAACGCTTACAAATTATTGTATGTCGGCAGCACTCACTGACTATGACAGCCGCACAAGCGTAATATATGTCAAAGGTACGCTCACGATCGACGCAAACTTCTATTACGGCGAGAAGCTAAATAACGGCACCTGCCTCTATCATAATCAAGTTTACGAGTCGATGCATAAGATGCCTCAGCAGATTATTATCGCAAACAAAGTGATTTTTAATCAACGTGTAACGAACTACGACGGTTGGGTAATCGCTGATACTGTTGAAACTTGTAATGTCTCTGCGACTGACAAGAATAATGGCATAAGTGCCAATAACTGTAATCAGCAACTTACCTTCAATGGCCCGGTTATTACTAGATACTTGCACCTTTATCGTACCTATGGTGGCGGTAGCAATAGCACAGTCTGGTCCGTCCATGATAACAATAATAACAACAAAGGTATCGTAGCGGCTCCTGCCGAGATCTTCAATATTGGCCCGGAGACCTACCTTTGGTCCTATCAGCAGGCGACTCGCTACTCTCAGGCCTTCACGACCTATCAGCGCGAATTGCCAGTCCGCTACTAAAAAAATAATCCCCCATTTGGGGGGTTATTTTTTATTCGCAAGATGCCAATGATCGCCATATTCACAGTGATATGGATGTAGGGAATAGCCAGGCAGTCCATGTTCTGTCTCGATTAGTCGTGCCGCCATTTCGGCTTCTTTTTCGTCGGCGTAGCAAATCTTATGTTTGTCGCCCACCCAGCACTTTTTTGGCTCATATGGTTGATATTTATGTTGATTTTTCACGGAATTATTATATCATACCATGCTAGCTCTTGCAATTTTTCGCAAAGTGTGATATAATAGTTGTATGAAAACTGTTTTTGACTATCTTATGAAACTTTATCGCGAACGCAAGCAGATTACGCTCCTAAGTTGGTTTTATGGCACCGTGGCTGTCGTATTTGTCTTCTTCGCTGGTCTCTGCGCACTCGTAAATCAATCTTTCGGCGTCGCAATTCTAATCGTGCCACTTGTCGCTATGGTGGCGCTCTGCGCTAACGTTACGGTCTGGGCGCTCGTAAAACTTGGCATCTCGCACATCGAAGAGCTCTCCCGAGAGGAAACTAAGAAAGAAAAGTCTGAAACTGTCAAGAAATCTTCGAAAACGTCTACTAAGAAGTCGAACGCATCAAAAAGCGAGCAGGTCGCTAAATAAATTTGCTAAACTAATAGCATGAATCCTGCTGAAGATACTCGTAATCTAGTTGATCGCTTCAAAGGTCTCGAGAATGAGGCTGTAGTTGCTGAGCTCGATAAAACCCGCACCAGTATAGAGATCGCCATTGAAAATCTTAGCCACGATTTTAATATTGGCACTATCGTTCGTAATGCCAATGCATTTAATGTCTCTAGGGTCCACATTATCGGCAAACGCAAATATAACCGCCGTGGCGCAATGGTAACCGACAAATATCTTCACATCGACCATTTTGAGGACGCAAGAAGCTTTGCCAAAGACGCTAAAAAACGCGGCATGAACATTGTAGCGATCGAAAACAATCGCCCAGAATCAAAGCCCCTCCAATCTGCCGAGGTAAAAGCGAATGCTATTTTGGTCTTTGGTTCTGAGTCTGACGGCCTCACTCAAGAACTACTCGACCTCGCCGACGAAATTTTTTACATTGAACAACTCGGTTCTACTCGGTCAATTAATGTTGGCTGCGCGAGTGCCGTTGCACTCTACGAATACACCCGCCGCCTCGGCTACTTTAACCAAGAGGAACTTTAATGCGCAAGCATGAGCTTTCGCAACACTTTCTAAGTAGCCCAAAATTGGCCTTATTTTTGATCGGTCATAGCAATATTAAGAAGCGCGACATTGTTATCGATATCGGCGCGGGCTCTGGCGTCATTACTTCGGCTCTCGCAAAACGCTGCAAAAAAGTTATCGCTATTGAGCCAGATCACGAGACTGCTGAGAAGCTTCGTAAAAACCTCAAAAAATTCGACAACGTCGAGATAGTTGAACAAGATTTTCTTGACTTTGAACTACCGAAAGAAGAATATAAAGTTTTCGCCAATCCGCCTTTTCATCTTAGCTCCAAAATTCTACATAAGCTTGACGAATCCGAAAACCAGCCAAAGGCAATTTATCTGATTTTGCAGAAACAATTTGCACTCAAACTTCTCAACAATGAACGTCATTACACTTCAAAACTCGGATATCAACTCTACGAGCATTTTGCGCCCCGCATTCGCTTACCGCTAAAACCTAACTATTTTACGCCACCACCAGCTGTTCCGACGGTTCTACTCGAGCTTAAGCGCCGTGATACCTTACTCTAAAAACTGTTATATAATAGAGTTATGATTTTTATTACCAAGCTCAAGAAGAAGCTCTATCTCTCTGTGGCTAATTATTTTAAATTTTGGTCTAATATTTCTTTGAAGCGCTGGAATCCGCGCATTGTTATTGTGACGGGCTCTGCTGGCAAAACTACAATGCTCAATCTTATCGAGAGTCAGCTCGGCGCCAAAGCGCATTATTCGCATAATGCCAACAGCGCCTTCGGCATCGCATTTGATATTCTTGGCATGCGGGGTATTACCGGTAGTAAGCTCCATTGGATTTCGCTCTTTCTGCAGACGCCGTTTCGCGCTTTTGTTTACTCGCGTAAAGAAAAATTTTACATCGTCGAAGCTGATGGCGAACGTCCGCACGAGGCCGAATGGATTGCTAAGTGGCTTCGTCCCGAGGTTTCGGTTTGGGTGACACTCGGTCGCTCGCACGCAGTTTTTTACGAGCAAGAAGTTGCAGCTGGCAATTTTGCCAATGTTGACGACGCTATCGCGCACGAATTTTCGACTATTCCAGCCAACACGCGCAAGCTTGTAATTATTGACGGCGATAACGAAAAGATGCTCGAAACTACCAAAAATATTGAGGCTAAAGTTGTCTCTGTAAAAAAAGATGCATTAAAAAGCTATGAAGTTTATCCAGATAAAGCGATTTTTGAGTTTGCGAAACATAAATTCGTCTTTCACGATCCAATGCCGCGTGATGTTACGATTCAGCTCGTTATGCTCGAGAAGCTAATGAAGTACCTCAACGAGCCGATTAATTATGATCTTAACGACTTTCATATGCCACCAGCTCGCAGTAATTATCTCGAGGGCAAAAAGGGTATCAAGATTATTGATAGTAGCTACAATGCTCATATTATCAGTATGACTACGGTACTTGATATGGTAAAAGTTCTTCATGCGCCACATAAGTGGCTAGTAATTGGCGATATTATCGACCAGGGTAGGCTTGAGGGTGAAGAGCACGAAAAACTTGCACAGCTTCTTCTTGATACGAAGGTAGAAAATATCGTTTTAATCGGTCGTCGCACCAAAAAATACACTTATCCGCTCTTAAAAAACAAGGCTAAAGTTCAGTCTTTCGATAAGCCTCAACAAGCACTTAAATATCTCGAGAAAAATCTTACCGGCAAAGAAACGGTTATCTTTAAAGGAAGCCAATATCTCGAATGGATAGTCGAGAAGCTACTTGCGCATCCAGAGGATGTTTCGAATCTTGCTCGTCAGGACGAAGCGCATCGTCGCCGTCGCGCCAGCTGGGGGCTCGAATGAAGACCGACCTTTATATTATTCACGGCTGGACTTACAAGCCAGAGCCTTGGCTTGATGTTGTCAAGTCTCTGAAGCGCCATCATATCAATGCCGAGCTTTTGCGCGTACCTGGCCTCGGTACGAAGTCCGACAAGGTTTATTCCATTTCAGATTACGAAAACTGGGCAAAAGAAAATATTCCAAAAGGCGCAATTGCGCTGGGACACAGTAATGGTGGTCGCATTCTCCTGAATCTTCTACGCGACGAGGGCTCCTCCTATCTTAGTGGTTTGATTTTATTGGATTCCGCCGGTGTTTACGAGCCGTCAAAGAAACGCGACCTGTCACGCAGGTTGAGTAAGCTTTTTGCGCCCATAAAAAAGGTCCCGCTTGCGCGCAAAATCGTTCATAAAATACTCGGCGCTAGCGACTACGATAATGCGCCAGAGAACATGAAAAAGACCCTCTCAAACATGTTAGATTCCGACAAAAGTCTAGACATAACGGATCTCACAACTGAGACGCAGATTATCTGGGGTTCTGATGACCAAATCACCCCTCTTCGTCAGGGTAAAAGGCTTCACGCGGCACTCAAAAATTCCAAGCTTCGCGTCAAAGAGGGTTGGCGTCACTCGCACTATCTTGTAAATATCGATGAACTCGCTGATGAAATTGCGGACGCTTATTTTGCGCTGCGGAAAGGTGACAAAAATGGCAACTAAAGTAGAACTTCGCAAAATCACGCCAAGTGAACTCGACGAATATGTGCTAGAAAATCACCATGAAGCTAATTTTCTGCAGACTTCAAGCTGGGGCAAGACCTACGAAGACGACGGCAAACAGGTCTTCTATTTTGGTGTCTTTTGTGACAATAAACTTTGTGGTAGCGCTGTCGCAATTTTAAAACCTGCCAAACGTGGTCGCTATCTTGAGATTCCGGGTGGCCCTATTCTTGATTGGGATGGCAAAAAATCGATTTTGCGCTCTTTTATGTCCGAAATTAAAGATTTTGCACACGAGCAAAATTGTGTTTTTGTGCGCATGCGCCCAAATATTGCCGACACCGATAAGCATCGTGAACTTGCAAAAAACCTCGGCCTCGTTTTGTCGCCAATGCATCTTCATGCCGAGCACACTGTGATGCTAGACCTAACAAAGTCCGAAGATGAACTCATGGCCGAGATGCGACGTCAGACTCGCTATGAAGTTCGTCGCGCCACCAAGCTTGGAATTAAAGTTGAATACTCGACCAATAAAAAAGCTTTCAATGATTTTTACGATTTACAGCTCGAAACTGCCAAGCGCCAGGGTTTTATCCCGTCTGAGCGCAAATTGATTCTTGCTCAGCACGACATTTTTGGCGATAAAGCACGTATCTATACTGCTAGCCTTGACGGCAAAAAGCTTGCTCAGGGTTTGATTTTGATGCAAAAACCAGAAGCCATCTATCACGAAGCTGCCTCAACGCTCGATGGGCGTAAATATCCTGGCGCCTACGCTCTGCAATGGCAAATCATGAAGGATGCTAAGGCAATGGGCATTGATCGTTATAACCTCTTTGGAATTGCGCCCCCAAACTCGCCGCACCACCGCTACGCCGGCGTAACCACTTTTAAGACTGGCTTTGGCGGCGAGCAAGTCGCTTATCTTCCGGCGCACGATCTCGTTATTAAACCGCTCCGCTACAAGCTCGTTCATATTCTTGAAGAAGCGCGCAAAAAGCGTCGCCACTTATAGCCACTAGCAAGGCGTCTTTAAAATAATGCTATAATAAGCATTATGAAGATTATTGATGCGACCGACCAAAAACAGTGGGATGATTTTATTACTAGTCACGAAGAAGCTAACTTCTTGCAATCTTGGGCTTGGGGAGATTTTCATGAGTCTCGCAACAAAAAAGTTGTTCGTCGCATCGCGCTAAAAGGCGAGAAAATCGTCGCAGCTTATGTTGGCCAGGTTGAGACTGCGCGCCGTGGTACTTACATGGCTATTGCTGGTGGACCTATCATGGACTGGAGCGACGACAAACTTCGCCAGGAAATTTTTGACGATATTAAAAAACAGGGTAAAGCCAATAAGTGCGTTTTCGTGCGTATTCGCCCACAAATCACTGAGACGCCGAAAAATCGAGAACTATTTAAGCAACTCGGCGCTAAACCTGCGCCAATCTATCTCTCTGTTGAGTATGCCGGCGTTCTAAATCTCGAAAAAAGTGAAGACGAAATCCTTGCTGGCGCCGCTCAGCGTCTCCGTCGCGCACTGCGTAAGGCCCAGAAAAACAATATTACCGTCGAAGTATCGACTAATCCCAAGGATATTAAGAAGTTTTATCAAATTGAGCTTGAAACTGCCAAGCGCCATGATTTTGTCGAGTTCTCAGAGTCCTTTCTGCAGAAACAGTTCAATGCCTTCCATAAATACGACGAAGTAAAACTCTATACCGCTAAGTATGAAGGCGAAATTCTTGCGCAGAATTTCATGATTTTCTACGGCAATGAGGCCAGCTATCACTATGGCGTTTCGACGCAGCTCGGCACAAAGTATTCCGGTGCTCCACTTTTGCATATGCAGGCCATGCGCGATGCGCGCGAGCGGGGAATTAAGCGCTACAATTTCTGGGGTATTACCGCCAAAGACGATACTAAACATCGTTTTTATGGTGTTAGTCAATTTAAGCGCGGCTTTGGCGTCGAGGAATTGATCTATCTCCATGCGCACGATTTAGTGCTTAAGCCTTCGCTTTATGCGCTTGACTATGCTTTTGAGAAAGTTCGCGCCAAAATTCGCCACGTCTAAGGCATTAAGGTTCAGAACTCAAAATCTTGCTAAGCATAAGCGTTTTGATATATAATTTTCCTTATAAAAAGGAGTATTTTTCGTGGCAACTACTACAAAACGTAAATATATTGAAAGTCACTGGCTAATTTTTGGTGTTAAAGGCGCGCTCGCCTCGATCGCTGGCCTTTGTCTTATCTTAAGCTTCTCCGAAGTTGATCTTATTACGCGTCTAGTCGGTTATTTTATGATAGCTCTTGGTGTCATCGAGCTTTTTAATGTCTTTCACCGCAAAAGCAAACAGCATGCTTGGGGGATTCCGCTTGCTGTTTCAATTATTGAACTCTTTGTAGCTGCGACGCTTCTCTTTGCTGCTGTGCCAGAATTTATTATGAATCTTTTCCCGGGCACGGACTATTCACAGATTCAGGGCGGTGTACTCGCTTTTCGTATGGTTGTGCTTGCAGTTTACACGCTCTATGCCTCCGTCTCGTCCATCTTTATTGCCTTCCGTAGCTTTACAAACAAAACCGATCAGTTTATTTGGCTCATGGAAGGTATGTTTGGCGCTGTAATGGCTTTCGCGATGATGGGCGAAAACGGTCTCGATCCAAATACGCACCTTCGCGTCTTTGGTGTATATCTGCTCGTAAAAGGTCTTACCGATCTTATCTTCGGCGTTCATTCAAAAGAACTTCTCGATACTGCTACTGCCGAGAAAAATGCTAAAAAGCTTGCCAAGAAAGCGAGCAAAAAATAATGTTCTCTAGTCCAAAGCGCAAAATCGAAAAATACTTCCGTAAAAATCCGCAAGTAAAATCCATTGTTGTTGCAGGGTCTTATGGTCGTAAATCCGCCATTCGTGCTCTAAGTGCGCTACTTGGCGAGACCTATCTCGTTACGATGGGCGTCAATAAAAACGTCCAACCAGATGTCGTAGTACTAGATTATGGCTCGATGTCAGATTTTCCAGACATTCAGCCGGATCTTACAATCGTTACGAGCTGCCGCAGCGACGATGAAGCAAAGCAATTCTTTGGAGTCGCCAACAAATCTCGCAAAGTGCTCGTAAACTTTTCTGACGTTCCGCAAGAATACGCCAAATATCTCACTAATCCAGAGATCATCACCTATGGCGATGAGCTGCCGGCCGATTTTTACTTCGAAAATCACGATTTTACCATCGATGGTTATACTGGAGACATTGTAAATCCTGAGCGCGAGCATATTCCAGCTAAGCTCAAAATTCTTGGTGAACACAATGTCCGCCCGCTCATTATGGGCGTAGCTGTGGCTAAACTTTTTAATGTCGAGCGCCAAACTATCATTAAGGCTCTCGAGGATGTTCGACCACTCAATGGCCGCATGCAACCTTGCCATGGTTTGCAAAACTCTATTATCATCGACGACAGCGCCGATACAAGTGATATTTCTGTCTACTATGGACTCCGCACAATTTATGCGCTCGATGCGCCATCTCGTATTGTTGTAACGGATGATTTGTCTAAGCTTGGCAAATTCGACGAGTCGCATATCGATGAGGTTGTTGTTCTCGGTGCGCCGGTCGAGCAACATATCAAAGGCGCGAAGATTAGCTTCTTTGCTACCGAGGTCGAATTAATTAACTATCTTGGCCAACACTTCGAAGACAAAGGCATTATCTTGCTCGAAATTCCACTACCGCAGATAATTAGTAGCCGAGATTGGGAATCAGCTTTATAATTTACCACTTTTACGGTAAAATATAGATATGGCAAAGGTGATTACGGTTACCAATCAAAAAGGAGGTGTTGGCAAGACGACCACGTCTATCAACCTTGCTTTTTACTTGGCGAAAGCTGGCAAGCGCACGCTTGTTGTTGATTTTGATCCGCAGGGCAATGCTAGCAGTGGTCTCGGTGTCGAGAAAAAAGACCTCGAGAAGACCATGTGCGAAGTTATGCTTGGCGAGTGCGAGCTAAAAGATATTATTGTCAAAAACAAAGCCAAAAATCTCTTCATCGCACCAACCATTCCTGAGCTTGCCAACGTTGAAGTCGAAATCGCTGACGCCGATGGCAAGTTTACTATTCTCAGAAATGCTATTAGTAGCGTTAGAGAAGATTATGACTATATCATTATTGATAGTCCGCCTAGCCTTTCGTTGCTTACCGTTAACGGCATGATTGCCGCTGATTATCTTTTGCTCCCTGTGCAAACTGAGTTCTACGCTCTCGAAGGCGTAGCGCAGCTGCTTGAAAGTATGAATCTCGTCAAGAAAGGCATGAATCCAGACCTCAAGCTCTTGGGCGTACTCGCGACTATGTATGACCGCCGCACTACATTAAGCTCCGAGGTTCTTGCTGAGGTTAAGAAGTATTTCAAAGACAAAGTTTTCGAAACTACTATTCCGCGCAATGTCCGCCTCGCTGAGGCACCAAGTCACGGTATTCCGATTGGACAGTACGATCGATTTAGTAAAGGCGCCAAAGCCTACAAGGCTCTCGCCGAAGAAGTTATGGAGCGTACCGAATGAGCGCGCGTGGACTTGGACGTGGTTTTGAATCTCTGATTCCGACCGATTTTAACGAAGCTTTTGATCCGACTGCAAGTGAAGACAAAAAATCCAGCAAACTTGTCGAGATTAAGCTTACTGACATCGAGCCAGACAAAGATCAGCCGCGCCGTAATTTTAAGCCAGAACAACTCGAAGCTCTCGCAAATTCTATCGCTGAGCACGGCGTTTTGCAGCCTATCGTCGTCACTAAAGACGGCGCCAAATATCGCATTGTCGCCGGTGAGCGCCGTTGGCGTGCTTCGCAAATTGCGGGCATCGAGAAAATCCCAGCCATCGTCCGCACGCTTGATGCTCAAAATCGCCTCGAGCTATCACTGATCGAGAACGTTCAGCGCGAAAATCTCAATGCTATTGAAACTGCGACTGCCTACATGAAGCTCAAAGAGCAGTTCAATATGAGTTCCGCCGACGTCGCTAAGCGCATTGGCAAGAGTGAATCTTCTGTTATTAATACTATGCGTCTACTATCTCTCCCGGATAAGGCAAAGCATATGATGGTAGAGCATGGGCTTTCCGAGGGACAAATGCGTCCGCTCATCATGGCGACTCCCGAGCAAATCGAGGCAGTTTTGCCAAAAATTATTGAAGAAAACTGGAGCGCTCGCAAAGTCGAGCAGTACATGGTCGAACAAAAAGCCAAGAAAAAAGCCGCGCTTGCGGCCGAGGAAGATGCTAAAAAGCGCATCACGCCTAGCGATGAGCGAGCCGAAAGTCTCAGTAATCGTCTTGGCGTCAAAGTCAAAGTTCGCACCACTGCGCGTGGCTCTGGAGACATCGTACTAAGATTTAAAAATGAAAAGGAGTTCGAAAAACTATGTTCGATACTGACGGCGTAAAAGCCAAAATGAATGCTTCCGTGGAGCATTTTAAAGAAGAATTAAAGAAGGTTCGCACCGGTCGCGCGCATCCAGATATGCTCGCCAACGTTCGCACCGAGGTTTATGGCCAGATGACCCCGCTCAACCAAATCGCAAACGTTACTATTCAGGGCGCTTCTATGCTTCTAATTACCCCGTACGACGTCGCAAATATCGCCAAAATCTCTTCTGCCATCCGCGCCGATCAGAGTCTTGGTCTTAATCCTTCCGATGATGGCCGTGTAATCCGCGTTCCAGTACCACCACTTACCGAGGAGCGTCGCCGCGAAATCGTTAAGACTGCTAGCGGCAAAGTAGAGGAAGCTAAGATTCAGCTTCGCAACATTCGTGAAGACGCCCGCAAAGATATCAAAGCCGCCGAACTCGCCGAAGACGCCAAAAAACGCGCCGAAAAAGCCATCGATGACATGATCCGCGACTTTAACACTTCTATCGACAAGCTCTTTGCCGAAAAAGAAGTCGAAATTATGAAAATCTAAGGAGAGAACAATGAAAAAGGGTGAGCTCAAAAAAGACAGTAAAGATTATCTCAACTACAAAACTATTCTCACAACCATGCTTTGTACTTTGGTTGGCGTGCTATTTGTTCTGTGTCTAATCTTCGTTGGTATGGAAATGGCAAGCAAAGACCGCCGAAGCATCTTTACGAGTAACGATGTCGAGGTAATCCCAGTCTATTACGAACAACAGCAAGTCGGCTATGAAATTGAAGACTGGCAAATTTCTCAAGATACCGACACGCCATACATCTTCTCGGACTTTAATACTAAGTACTACGGCAAAGATTATGCCGTCATCAACAGCAAGACTCAGCTTGATCAGCTCATGCAAACTGCTACTAGTGTTGCCGGCGAGACCGATTTTTACGACATGGATAGCTCCTTTTTTGAGACCGGTTCTGTCATTGCGGTTGCACTCGAGAAGAAAGATTACTATTCTTACAACATCTCCAGTGTAACGCGTGATGAAAACTACAACTTGCAAATCAACGTCGATGCATTTAAATACGAGCAAACCGACGAAGAAGTTTCTAAATGCAATGTTTCGGATTCAGATGAGACTACCGATGAGGCTTCAAGTGAAGCTGCGAATGAGTCTACTGATTGCATTGAAATCGCTCCAAAGATCGAGTCTACGCTCTTTTTGCTGAATGTCCAGAATATCCAGCCGCACAAAGTCAACGTTGTAATCAACGAGATCACCGATTAGTATAAAAGCGCTCCCGCAAAAAGGGGCGCTTTTTGATGCTTAATATTGACAAAACGACCCAAGCTCGCTAAAATAAAGACAGTTCATATTTTGTGCCGCGATAGCTCAGTTGGTAGAGCGCATCCATGGTAAGGATGAGGTCCCGGGTTCAAATCCCGGTCGCGGCTCCATATAATGACTATTAAAACTCGTGAACAGAAATGTTTGCGAGTTTTTTTGTTTCTTGCTTTTTCTTGTCAGTAATATCCTCAAAGAATTCATTATCCTCGAATCTGGTTCTAATAATTGGACATTTTGGCATTTTAAGCAGATCATCGGCTATTTCGACTAACTCGTCAGATAGATAAACTTCTTTTCGCCATTCTTCAGGTATCGCATTATAGCCATAATAAGCACCTGCGAGTTGGCCATAGATTGCGCCATTAGTATCGGTGTCTCCACCTAATCTAATTACTGCCATCATACCATCTTTGAAATTATTGAAATTCATCAAACCCCAGAGAGCAATAGTGAAGGCATCAACGATGTACCCGCCGAGATTGCATAGTTTCTCTCCGCCTTTTTCTAGAGTTCTATTTATTAGTTTTTCGCAGTTGTTGAGATAGAAGTGGTCATATTCTTCGTTCATAATCCAACGTCCACAATACGAAGCAATATTGTTTTTAGAAAGCCCATGCAAGGCGCAGTAAAGCATTGTTGCAAACAGTGCCGTCGTTGCCTCGGCTGCAATAGAATTATGCGTTTCGCGACATGATAGAACCGCCATATCGATCGTGGGCGTGATATCTTTTAGATCGACAAATTCTCCGTCATCATTCTCGGGATTAATTATAAGTTTTCCTTTTTTAAAACCATCTTGGAGGGTTGGGTATTTTTTATTTAAGAAAGTATTGGCGATAATAATCGGCGCGAGACGCATGATCGCGCCGTTACCGGCAGATTCTGTTTTGGGATAATCTTTTGGTACTACTGGGTGAGCGATAAATTCGTCAATAGCACGAGATGTTTGCATTCCCACATCATGGGCCGGCTTATCGTCGTATGTTCGATAACCTTCTTCACTCCAGGCCCGGAATCTGCGCATGATGTCGTACGAATCATATCCCTCGTTGACTAATAAACTATCTGCAATACATAGCGCCATTTCCGTATCGTCAGTCCAAACACCTTCTGGCACACGGTAATTCTTATGGAAATGTTCAATTTTATCGCCCATTTCTTTAATATAAACATCTGACGGATCAGGTAAGAATTCTACGGGCGCACCAAGAGCATCGCCAACCGCGAGGCCGACGAGCATGCCGCGAGCTCGATCTTGGTAATCACTATTAGCCATACTTCCATTATATCATCAGGTTAATTTTCTCAGGCTGTTCTTTCCGTATGTAGACAGAAATGTATGGCTGTCGGTTTTCGTGTGATCCACCGCCGCCAGTATTATTTGGTCTTGTAGCTGTGTTTCGCCGTCATATAGTGCGGCGGTGTTTCTTTTTGCTCGAATGTTTCAAAATCCGTATTTGGTCTTAATGCGTTTGTGATTGTGCAGGTTACTCCAATACAGTGTCCACCAACGCAGTACTCTTTATCCTTATATCTTAAGATAAATTCCTGATCTGATTTCTTATCGACGAATGTCGCTTCTTTGTTGAAGTGGGCATAGTTTCCGGCGCCAGCGTATATGTAGGCAAAATCGCTACTATGCTTGTTATATAATTCGAAGAACATGTCATTCCTGAACGATTGCCATCTTTTTAGTTCGCCATTATCGAGATACCAGAAAATTACGCCACCAAGATTTTCGCCCATCGCCCCAGGTTCTGCGTGTTCGAAAAATAGAATAGTCTTCTTTCCGGCGAATAAATCACTCATTAGTTTATCATTCGCCTTGATGAATGATTCTGGTAATATGATGTTATTTTGGTTGTAATAATAAGCAAATTTCGGAGCGATTTGCTCTGGACTATATCCAGCTATACCGCAACCGATTTCTGTTACATAGAATTTCAGCTCTGGATGATTTTCTGCGAAATGGATAAAACGCTCGATTTGGGTAAACATCTCCTCTTCGGAGCCCATTGTGTTAATGGCATAGCTTTGACCTTGCAATCCCTCTGCCTGGCCCATCTTGGCCCCAAACTTGCGAACAGCTGTCGCGGCAGCGCCGCCGAAATGTGCGCCATGACCATTACTGCCAAAAACGAATACTTCATCTTTTTCAAGTTCTGTAATATATCCGTTTTTATCATATTTAGCCATATTAGTCCTTTAATATTTTCTTAGCTAATTCATATTTCTTTTTACGAGCTTCGTTAAGACCACTCGCGCGTTTTGGGTCGGTGTTATTCGCTAAATCTGCTAGTTTTACTTGTCTAGCTAGAGGATTTTCTTTTACGCGCCTTAGATACGATTCATATTCTTCGTCTTCCGGTTTACTTAAGAGCTGCACTACCTCCACGATATTCCTCGGAATACCTCTCTCGAGCAGATATTCGGCGGTCACGTCGGTATCCTCGATGGTATCATGAAGAATCGCAATCGTCTTTAGCTCGAGGGCGTCTAATTGTGCGGCTACGGCCATTGGATGAAGAATATAAGACACGCCATTCTTATCTACCTGGCCTTTATGGGCTTTTAGTGCTATTTCTAGTGCGGTTTCAAATATTTCGTTTTCGTTCATATTCCTTCTTGCTTCTATTATATCATTGCGTGCAAGCTATGCCGTTCTGCGCCACATATAGACCGTAAACCTGCTTGAGATTACTCGAGAGGCGCTTTTTGACTAGGCGTCTCTCTTTTGCTCTATATTTTTTAGATGAATTAGCGCTTTTTTGGCCATTTCTGGATCTTTTGGATTCATTCTAAAGAATCCGTCTTCGACATAGTATGCTTTTAGTACCTGGCGTTCGCTTTCAAATAAGTTATCGTCGAACCATACAAAATCTTGGTCCATATCTATGCCGTCAGTTTTTAAAACTTCCCATTCTGTGGGTTTTACCTTTTGAGATAATTCATCTACAAGATCCTGCGACAATTCGTCTTGCAAGGCTTCATGTGCGCGATTTACTCCATGGTTACAATGAGTCGTTAGCCAATAAATTGAATCCGGGTAGTTGTCTAGGCAATACCACAAGAATTCTTCTATGTCTTCTTTTGGGGAAGCGCACCCTCTAATTACGCCATCTATGTCGAGATAAATATTCATTTTCGTTTCATCTTACGAGCGATTATACTGACTTTATGAGTCTATTGCAGTACTTTCTATATTTTTAACAAATCAGATGGCTTCCGATACTTTGGCCAATGTTGCAGGCGGTTAGGTATCGTGGTGCGAATTTTGTTTTGCCATAATACGTGATCTTTAATATGCCTGGCAGCTCTTAGTGCCATGGTTGCATTTTTACGAGGACTGCTTCCGTAATCTAGAATATTGTAGCCAGTAAAGTTGTTAAATTTTTTGCCGTTTGAGAACGCAAAATAATATTCGTAGCCGTCTAGAACTGAATTTGGTTCCAACTCTCTAATATTAAGCAGCTCAGGGTATTCATTTATAATATCCTTTATTTTTTCTAGGTCTTCTTCCGGAATCGTATGACGATATTCTTTGCCAAAGAAAAAAGTAGTCACATTATCTTTTGGATCATCAGTAACCCGGACATAGGACGTCTCCTTGTCTACGTCTGGCGCTAGCCAGACAGGCGATACTTTGTATTCAAAGATAATCATCTTTTCTATTATACTACGGCATGATTGTAGGAACATTAGTCGGGTGGATCCACGTACGATCAACGACAGAAAGGATGAAGTGGAGGGTAATTGCACCATTGACTTTTATGCTTATCTGTGCTATAATAGACTTCTGTCATATTGACAGCGCACTTTTACAGACTGGAGGTAGGAACAATGGAACAAACTGTAAATTGCATCTTAGTAATCATGGATCAAACCTGCGATTACTCCGAATTTCTTAAGTATCTAAGAAAGCTTCGCGTACGCTATCCTGAGGCAGAAGTTATGACTTTTAGCCCTTCGAGCTACGACAAGAGCGAAGCTCGTCGCCGCGAGAACTACAAGGAGCTTCTCAACACCTATGGCGAGGATACTAGATTTGCTATTCACGCTCAAGGTGCCGTTGGCGCGATGATTGCCTTTGAGATTCTCAACTTTGAGCCCGAACGTATCGATACTGTACTCTTCATCGGTGGGGCTGGCGCTTCAAATATGCATTTTATCGAGCGCTGGACTCGCAGGTTCAAGTTGCTTAAACCGTCGCTCAAAAAGCAGGAGCGTCTCATGTATCGTGAGGCCTTGCGCTGGGAGCCGCATATTGTCTGCATCTGCCTGCCAAACTACAAGACTTCGCAGATTAAATACTGGCTCGCTCATCGCGACACGAAATGCTATTACATTCCCGAGGGACACTATGCACATCATGCCTACAAATCCGAGCCTGCCATGCAACAATGGCATGATCTTGGCGTAAGATGTTGCTTATCGCCAGCGCAAGTCTTTGATGTTGCGTCATTTACGCCACTCAATTCACTCATGCGCACCTTGGACAAGGTCGACTCCGGTCAAGAATGGTAACGAGATAAGATCTCGCTAACGCATTAACCCGCAGCTTTTGCTACGGGTTATTTTTGTCGATTTACTATGCGTCAAAAAAGTTATTTGCCGCTTGAGCGGATTGCTTTTTTCTTAAACTCGCGGTTCAAGATTGCACTGTTGCGTAGGCCTACCAAGGTCTTCATTAACATCGGATCTTTGGCAAGATCTGGCACCGCAAACCACTTCGACATCGTATCGTGGCGGAAAAAGCCCTTGTATTCAAGATAGTCCAACACAAAGCGCAAATCTTCCTCTTGCACCTTAAAATATTCGTAAATCTTCGCCTCAGGCAAGCCTTCGTCACTGTGCTTCAAAATCAAGCTATAAAGCCCGCGCAAAGTAAACGGTTTTTGGATAATCTTCTCCTCGACGGTTGCAGTAGCGAGATTCTTTGGTGTTTCGGTGACCTTGCGTATCTGTTTTGGTGCTTCTTTTTTGACAGGTTTCTCAGCGCCTTTCGCGACGGGTTTTTCAATCGGTTTCTCGGCGGCCTTTTCAATCTTCTCGGCAGGCTTCTCAGTAGCCTTCTTTGGCGCCTCTTTTTTTGGCGTACTAGTCGGCACTACACCCTGGTAAACAAAGTCAAAGAATTTCTTGGAGTCGATCTTGGCAAAGTCTTGCGTGCGCCAGCCATCTTCGGCGTCATAGATGAAGATTCCCCAGCTTTCGCCCGCCATCAAGAACTCTTCAATTTTAACTTGGTCGGCATCAAAAACTTCCAGCATGCGCTCAATTTTACGCTGTTTGGCATTGTTCTTGCTGAGATAGTCGTAAAGGTTTTTTGATGTCAACTCTGTCATATTCGCACTCCGTTTTCTTTTATTATATCACGCCATAAGCGATAAATAAATCAATGGCGCAGCCTCGGCTGCTTTAACTTGCAGCGACTCGTCTTGCAATGTTCGCCATCGTGTTCGATCTCTATTGTTGAGTGATTAAAGCCGGCGCCAGCTAAGACCTCGCGTAAATCAACCTTCACTTTGCAAGTATCAGCGTTATCGGCAATCAAACAGTGCAAAGTCGCACAGTTATTTGCGCCATCCAGACTCCACAGATGTACGTGGTGCAGCCCAAGCACGCCATCCACCCCAAGTAGCTTATCGCACAAATCGTCATAATCTACCTCTGGTGGCGTCTTGTCGAGTATAATGTAAAGACTTCCGAGAAACTCTCTAAGGACACGCACAAGGATATAAATAGCAATACAGATCGACAAAATCGTATCAATTTGCATAAAACCCGTCTGTTGCATCACGATTGCGCCAATGATAATCGCGAGCCACGACAAAACATCCTGCACTGAGTGCAAGCTCACGGCGCGTTCGTTATGCGTATGTCCATGCCTAGTCGCAAAAGCCGCAATAAAATTCGCCACTGCGCCAAAAATCGCTAACCCGAGCATGCCTGAAAGCTCGATTTCTTCCGCCTCGTGCAGACCATGCAACGACTCGATAATAATCGTCACGGCGCCAACTAGCAAAAACATGTTCGTAATCAGGCTACCAAGCAGGGAATAGCGCGCATAGCCAAAAGTATGCGTCTTATCTGGCCCATTTTTGCTCTTACGCTCCAAGAAAAACGAAATTCCAACCGTAATCCCGTCGCCGAGACTATGCAGGGAATTAGAGATAATCGCAAAGCTCCCAGTAATCAAACCCGAGATGATGCCGATCACCGCCAAGCCAAGATTGGCCAAAAATGCCACCAAAATATGCTTATCTGTCTTCATTACCTTTATTTTACCACTGAAAGATTTACAAATCTCTATAGATATGCTAAAATAGACGCAATATGGCAAAGAAAAATAATACAAAGCGAAAGCTCGTTGGCTTGGTTTCAGAAGAATCTGGTATCCGTCTTTACTATACAAAGAAGAATACTATGAACACTCCAGACAAGCTCAGCCTCCGCAAATACGACCCAGTTTTGCGCAAGCACGTTACCTTCACTGAGACGAAGAAGAATCTTGGTCGCAACGAAGTTAAGGAAAAGAAGCGCTAAAATTTCGCCCACTACTTTGGGCGAAATTTTTTTGTGAGATTTGAGGAACTCCTTGGCCTCGGCAGATCCAAGCTGCAAAATCTCGCAAGAAACTCCAAAATAAACACTCTTTGTCATATCAAACAGCTGCGGCTCACAACGCAACAATTGAATAATTAACAAAAAACCACCTATAGCAGGCGGTTTTTTGTGTATCTACTAGTTGTAGATGTTTTCGACCAAGATGCTTGGACCCATCGAAGTAGTCATGTAGACGCTCTTGACGTACTGACCCTTGATAGATGCAGGCTTCTGACTCTTGAGGCTTTCGGTGAAGGCGTTGATGTTTTCCATCAATTTGTCGGCACCAAAGCTGACCTTGCCAAGACCAACGTGAACAATCGCTTGCTTGTCGACGCGGTACTCGATTTTACCAGCCTTAGCTTCCTTGACGGCTTTCTCGATATCGGTAGTAACCGTACCAGCCTTCGGGTTTGGCATCAAACCTTTAGGACCGAGAAGACGAGCAAACTTACCAAGCTTTGGCATGTATTGTGGCGTGCTGATCAGAACGTCGAAATCAAGCTGCTCTTTCTCAAGACGCTTGGTGAATTCTTCGTCCTCAGCAATGTCGGCGCCAGCTGCTTTAGCGGCCTTGCAAACATCGAGCGGCGCAAATACAGCTACGCGGATGTCTTTACCGGTACCAGCAGGCAAAGTGACGGTAGAACGAATGTTCTGGTCGGCCTGACGTGGATCGACGCCAAGACGGAAGTGCATTTCTAGCGTTGCGTCAAATTTGACTGGGCTAGTTGCAATTGCGAGCTCGACAGCTTCTTTGAGGCTGTAAGCTTTACCTTTTTCGACCTTAGCGTAAGCTTCGCGGTAGTTTTTGCCACGGCGCTCGAGGCGACTGCGAGTAACTGGCTTTGGACCAGAAACTTTTTCTGGGGCGGCAGCAGCTTCGGCTTTGCGAGCTTGGCGCTCAGCCTCGGCCTTGACTTCCTCGACATGCTTCTTAGATTTTTTGCCAGCTTTTGCATACTTTTCTTCTGCAACAGCTTCGGTCTCTTGGACCTCAAGATTTTCTTTTGGCTCTTCTGCCATGATAATCCTTTCGCGGTACAAACGAATCTTGTGATTCTCCCGAACTTAAGTTAATATACCTATCTATTATAGCACACTTCAGCCTAAAAATCAATATACCCCGCCGAAGCGGGGTATGTATTAGAGCATAAAATGAAGCAAACTATAGACTACGATACTAAGCGCTATTGAGTCGAAACGGTCAAGATAACCGCCATGTCCACGCATTGGCGCCTCAATCCAGCGAAATCCGCGCAAAAGTGCGAGAATCTCGCCCGAATCTTTAACGCCAAGCTGTCTCTTGCTAGCAGAGCCAAGCAAATCGCCGATCGCTGCCGTAATGCCGCCAAGCGCAATGTAGGCCCACGTCGCAGCGCCAAGCGGTATCTTAAGCAGCCAGCAAAGCACATACGTCGCCAAACCGCCAATCACGATCGCGCCCACGAAGCCTTCATAGCTTTTCTTGGCCGAAATTTTGGCCAAGAACTTCACTTTGTGCTTGCCAATGAGCGACCCGACCGCAAAAGCTCCCACGTCCGCCATCATGCTGGTACAGATGACGAGCGCTAACTCTTCACGGCTCATTAGCATGCAAGGTACTGTTGCTACAATTAAGACTGTAATCTCATAGGCGAATGCGCCATGCGGATGGCAAAGCTTGGGCTGTACCATGCAAAGCATTGAGTCTAAAATTACATATATTTCCATCAGTGCCATAAGAAGGCAAAATAGGGTAAGCGCGGAGAAAGCGGCGCCATCAAAGGCGAAGTAGGCTACAAGGAATGCTCCAACAATAAAAGTCCCAGTAATAACTCTGTTCTTCATAGAACCACCCCCGAAAAAAATTTGAGTATTACTCTGTATATATTATAACATAAAAAACGCCCCCGTAAAGGAGCGTTAGTTTGTGCTCTAGCGCAAGAACGCCAAGAGCAGGGTAAAAAGAATTGTGTTGGTCGCAATCGAGTCCGACATGTCGAGATATCCATCGCGTGATTTTGCGAACCACTCAACAAAGCCAAACACCGGCAGTCTACTGGTATAGCAGTTGGAATTTTTGATTCCTAATTGTCTTTTGGCGCCAGATGCAAGCAAATCGCCACACATTCCCATGATCGGTGCCGCTAGAATAAACACGATTACCGGCAAATCCTTGCGCAGTCCAAATACATACACGATCGTAGCGCCTGCGACAAAGCCAAAAATCAGCTCGCCGAGATAGCCTGCGTAGGTCTTATTCGGCGACAGATTTTTAAGCGCATGCACGGGCTTCGTGATGCCGAGTTTCTTTAGCCACTTGCCAATAAATAGCCCACCGGCGTCGATCGAAACCGTCGTCCCGACCACTAGTACCAGCTCGCGGCCCGTAGCGCGCGAGAGAAATACTGAGATGATGGCGATCTGCAAAACAAGCAACTCTGCCCAAATCATCCAAACGCCACGATGCGGCCAGCGCAGTAATGGTTGCTTGCCGTCCGTAAGATCCTTCGTGCGGTAGATGCCGCGACGCTGGTAGCAACGCTCAATGATGGTGTTGACGATTTCGAGCATCGAGATGGTAAAAATCACGCAGATTAGCCATCTGAGTAACTCGCCCTGGCGAAAAAGTCCCGTGACGATCACAACTCCGCCAAGCACCAATGTATCGACTATGCGACCGATGTTACTGACTTTTTGCGAAGCCATGAAACATCACTTCCTTTCTTTAATGTGCAATACTATCTATTATATCACAAAATCGCCAAAAATCAATAAGCATAAGCGCAGTGCGATCTTGAAGCTTAAAATAAGCTTAAAAACCATCAAAAAACACCCCGGAACGAGGTGTTTTTGTAAGTAGAAATTACTCAGTAACTTCGACGCCCATCGAGCGAGCAGTACCAGCAACGATTTTGCAAGCACCGTCGAGGTCGATTGCGTTAAGTTGGTCCATTTTAACTTTTGCGATTTCTTCAATCTGTGCGCGGCTAATTTTACCAACTTTCTCGGTGTTTGGACGACCAGAACCCTTTTCAAGCTTGATAGCTTCGCGGATGAGATCGTCTACTGGTTGACCGAGACACTTCCAGTCGAAAGTGTGATCTTCGTAAACGGCGATGTGAACAATCACGTTCTTGCCCATATACTCTTTAGTTTTCTCGTTGAATGGGTTGATGAAGTCCATCATGTTAAGACCCCATTGACCGAGTGTGCTTCCTACTGGAGGTCCTGCAGTTGCTTTACCACCAGGGATGCGAAGTTTTAGATTGCCAATAACTTTTTTAGCCATAATCCCTCTAGATTTATATTTGATTCTTTCGAATGCGTAACGCTATTAACTATAGCAAATTTAGCATTAATTGTCAATCTTCTTGACCTGAAGTGCATCAAGCTCAACTGCAGTCTCGCGCCCAAACATCGAAATTAGTACTTTGAGCTTGCCATTCTTGTTATCGATGTCAGAAACAGTGCCCTCAAAGCCCTTAAATGGGCCATCGGTCACCGAGACAACCTCGTTAACTTCGTAGTTGACAGTAAACTTTGGATCTTCGACGCCCATGCGCTTCTTGATGCTCTCAATTTCGCGCTTTGATACTGGAGTAGGCTGCGTGCCAGTACCCACAAAGCCGGTTACGCCAGGCGTGTTGCGAATGATATACCAAGTCTCATCCGAGAGAATCATTTCGACGAGCACATAACCCTGGAAAATCTTCTTATCGGCGATGCGGCGCTTGCCGTTTTTGATTTCAATTTGCTTTTCTTTTGGTACGATTACGTCGAAAATCTTACCAACCATTTCTACGGAGTCGAGACGTTGGCGGATAGAGTCCGCAACCTTGTCTTCGTAGCCAGAATACGTGCTGATTGCGTACCAGGCTTTAGTATCGTTAAAATAACGGTTTACAGCCATGTTCTATCCTTTCAAAACTGCATTAAATACTTTTGTAAACAAGAGGTCGAGTAGCATAATAAATGCCGAAATCAAGATGACATAGAGAATAACCGAAAGAGTCATCTTCCAGGTCTCTTTGCGGGATGGCCAGCGGACCTGGCGAATCTCGGCGAAAGATTCCTTAATATAACGACCAAGCGCACGGAAAGGCGTCAAGAGCCACCAGAGCGGCTTCAAAACTGCAGGAACTTTGCGTTCTTTCTTGGCTTTCTCAGCCTTTTTCTTGGTCTTTTCGACTTTCTTGGCCTCGACGGCTTTTTTGGTGGCGAGTTTTTTGTTTTCGCTATTTTTGGCTTTGACGGTCACTTTGCGGGTAACCTCTTCGGCCTCAGCGCCCTGCTTTTTTGCCTTATCTTTTGGTTGGCTGTCGGACGCTTTGATTCTAGTGATCTTTGCCATATTTGCTCCCATTAAAAATAGTCCTATCGGACTCTTGTCAAGAGTATAGCAAATTCTAGGGAAAAACGCAAGCAAAACCCACACCTTGCGGTGTGGGCTAAGCTCTAGAACAGGTAGTTGAGATAATCGCGCATCATGCGAGAACCTGAACAGATATCGAGATATGCTTTGAGCTCTTTATGAATCCAATATTCGAGATCGAAGTCGTTTCTCCAGGCCGCTGCAGCGACTTCCATCTGCTTGTAGAGATTTTCGACTTCCTGCGCCTCATTCTTGCCATCTATGGTGAGGTAATTGTCTGAAGGCATGTCGGCCACACCACCATCGTGCGTTGAGATGAGGAGTCCCATGTTGGCAATATCCTTCTCCCAGCTCGTGCCACAAGCTTCAAGGCCAACGATTGGCGTGTTAATTGAAGAGTTGGCGCCAATACTCAGCGCTCGACCAAGTTCCTCATCGTAATCTGGCAAGTAGTGGACGCGCTCTTTGAGAATTGGATTCTCGTCAATCAGGTGAAGTAGGTGCATCAACTTGTCGAACATGCGCGTGTCGCCCATGTGGACGCGACCAGCCAAGATATAATGTGCGTTATTGCGCTCGAGAATCTGCGCAAGGCGTTCTGGGTCGGTAAACGGCAACTCTGGGCGCTTGTAGTCGACAAAGCGGCGCTTGAAGTCAAACAAGAAAGCATCTTCCGGAATATGCACTGGATTGCCGTATTGATCGGTGCGGTGCGTCAGTACATCATTGAGGCGTGCGCGTCCAATTTGTTTGAGATGGCGAATTTCGTCAGCGGTAATGCGCTCAATATTCTCTTCAAAGCCACGTGACTCCGGCAAGTCAAAGCGATCCAAGATGCCATGCGAGTGATAATAGTCGGAAATCTCTGGCAATACCCAAGTGTGAAGATGAATACCGTTGGTGACGGACTTAAACTTAACCTTGTTGCCGTTGATGTCGTGGTAATTCGCGACACGAGCGTGTAATTTAGATACGCCACTACGAAGCTCCGCAATCTCAACGGTTGGAGTCGAAAGACGAATCCAGCCATCGGTAAACTTGTCTCTAAGCCAGCGTCGGACGGCCTCGCTCTTGATGTTAGGGAAGACGTATTGCTCGAACTGCTCGTAGCGGAAACTTGCCTCGGCGGCCTGGACGAGGGTGTGGTTGGTGTAAAGCGTGTGCTTGCGCGTATAGACTACGGCTTCATAGAAGTCCATGCCACTGCTGGCGAGTTCATCAAGACGAGCAAGCGCAGCAAAGAAGGTGGCGACTTCGTTGAGCTGAATCACGCCAGGTTTACAACCGACAAGCTTCAAAGCCTGATAACCGCCAAAGCCAAGCGCGACTTCCTGGTACAAACGGTGATCGCTGCCGGATTCGCCAGAGTAAAGCTCGCCAAAGTTTGGCTCAGTAATACAGAGGAAGCGGGAAGAACCGAGACGTTTTTCGACCACATCAAGCTCAACTGAAGTTGTAGCAGTGCGAATACGGACCTTATCGACGAAATTAAAACCAAAGTCGCGGTAATTTCGCTCTTCATGGTAGTCGATTTGCTCCATGTTGACCATTTTCTGGTGCGATTCCCATGGATAGAATGGCGTAACGAGCACAAAAGGCACCGAGAGCTGCTCGGCTACACGGCGCATATCGGCCGCCAGTACGCCAAGACCGCCACCGCCACGGATGCCGTTGCTTTTATCGTAAGTCTCGATCGTCCAGTAGCAATATGGGCGCTCTGGCGAAAGCTTGTGGGTTAATTTCTCGCGACGAATCGCAGCGTAGAATTCCTCAACGTCTTCGATGTTATCAAGTGGGGTATAAACCATGTGCTCCTCGTGATGATTAGTTTGAGTGGAAGTATCGACAAGTTTGGCTGGCTCAGCTGGCGCAACGATTTTTGTAGCTTCAGCTGGCGCAGCGAGCTTCGCGGATTC
>SAMEA104315433__coassemble_388_pt1 | contig 21594 bp, 25 predicted proteins | sample SAMEA104315433__metabat2_low_PE_020 | metagenome-assembled genome bin SAMEA104315433 (sample SAMEA104315433) | gut metagenome | biome: Monkey gut; feature: monkey-associated habitat; material: faeces | place: China | collected 2013
CTTTTTTGAGCTTAGTCGCACTACCTTAAAGCCATATTCTTCGTCGTATTCGCTTTCAAAATCGCCAGAAATACTCGGCGCAAGTACCAGCACATCATGGCCACGTTTCGTCAGGCCCGCTGCTAAATTTCGAGAAAATACCGCTACGCCATTAATCATTGGATAGTAGATATCGGTAGAGATAACAATTTTCATGCTACAATAATTTTAGCATATGGCAATACCAAAAAAGATACATTATGTCTGGTTGGGAGACTCGCCATTACCCGCAGAAGATCAAACATACATTGAGGGCTGGCAACGACTAAACCCTGACTATGAAATTCGACACTGGACCGAGAAAGATATTGATCTCGAGCGTTTTCCTTTAGTAGCCAAAGCTATCGAGAAGAAACGTTGGGCACTCGCCTCTGATATTATTCGTATGTACGCCATCTATACTGAAGGTGGTATTTATATGGATACTGACGTCGAACTCCTAAAACCCCTCGACAAACTCCTTAAGTATGACGGCTTTGCTGGTTGGGAAACTCAATATTGGTTCACGACTGCTATGTTTGGCGCCAAAAAATATTCACCATGGATTGCCAAAATCCTCAAACGCTACGAACTCGTTAATCCTAAAAAGCCAATCACTACCGACACTTTTCTCAAGACCGTCCACAGCCCATCTGTTTATGCTAAAGACATCTATAATATCGAGCTCGACGGTAAAACTCGTGTTTATGGCGACAACCTTTTTGCTACTTTCGCGCCTGAATACTTTTCACCAAAACACTATCTGACCGGAGAAGAACACGTTACCAAAAACACTATCGCCTTTCATCACTATGCTTCCACCTGGCATAAACGTAGCGAAAAGGCCAAGAATGATCTCGCTCTCGCTGGTTTCAAAACACTTGGTCCGCGTAAATATTCCAAACTCGAAAAAGGTTACAATAAAAGTCTCGAGCGCAAGATTCGTAAAGAACTTCCGTAATAATTTTGCTTAAAATATAGTAAAATAAACATAAGAACTAATAAGGGAGGTCTTATGCCTGCTTGGGCTATTATCTTAATCACGGTCGTCGCAATTCTTATCATTTTAATTATTGCCGGGATTGGTTATAAAAATTCTTTTGTCGTCCTTTCTAATCAAGTCGAAGAAGCTTTCTCGACTATGGACATCTATCTCAAAAAACGTTGGGATCTCATTCCGAATCTTGTCGAGACTGTCAAAGGTTACGCAAAGCATGAAAAAGAAACCTTTAAAGACGTCGTCGAGCTTCGCAATTCTTCCTACTCCAAGATGAATAGCGACGAAAAAATTGCCGCCAACCAGCAACTTCAGCAGGGTATCGCTCGCATTATGGCGCTCGCCGAAAGCTACCCAGAGCTTAAAGCTAGTGAAAACTTTAAGGATCTCAATCTTCAACTAACCGAGGTTGAAAAAGACATCAGTAACGCCCGCAAATTCTACAACGGCGCCGTCAAAAACTACAACAATAAAGTTCAGATGATCCCAGGTTGTCTTTTCGCGATGATTTTTGGCTATCACAAGAAAGAAATGTTTACTATCGACGCCACTGAGCGCGAAAATGTCAAAGTAAAATTTTAAATTATGAGCATTATAAAGACTGAATGTTGTAAATTACACAACACTTGCAAAAAAATATCTGCCTTTTTTCTTGCTTTAGCATTTGCATTTTATCCCTTAGCCAATGTCTCGGCGCAAAAATTTAGCACAAGTTCAACTTCCGAAACATATTATCAGATCACTACCAATCGCGACGGCGAAAAAGTAGAGTATATTTGCGAAGGTGACGACATAATTAGGGACGGACTCAAGATTACGAATGTCAAATTCCATAATCATTCCGTGCTAAACGATACTACTGGCGCCATTGGTATCACTGGCACGGTCGAGAACACTACCGACGAAGATATTTATTTCAAACTTCAAAACGAATATTTCTCGGCCAACAACAAGCACATCGTCACTACCGGCAACATTCACCTCGCACCAGCCAACAAGACCGTGCAATTTGTTGATATGGAAGATGAATCTAGCTTCCGTTCCTACGACATCGCAACACATACTACCAACGCAGTAGTCCCAACTAGCTTTGCAACTAACGTATATCTAGTCGCAAACGAAATGCTTGCAAACCAAGGCATACTTGCATCTGATACTTATATGGGTTCCGATTATGTTTACGATAGTTACGACATCAATGTTCAAGTTGGCGAAGATGAGAGCATTAAAGTTGTCGAGAGTTTTGACGCCTATTTTGCCACGCCAAAACACGGCATCATCCGTAAGCTTCCAACTCGTTGGCGAACCGACACCATTGATATTCCTCGCCGTACTAGCATCGAGAATATCAGTGTCGACTCAAAATTTGTTACCGAAAAGGATTTAGGCAACCAAGAGCTCGACATTCGTATTGGCGATAGCGAAAAAACGGTTAGCGGTCTCCAGCATTACGAGATCGGCTACACTTACCGAATCGACAAAGAAAACGAAAGCAGCTTTGATGAATTCTATTACAACCTCATCGAAGAGCAACGCGATGTTAGTAATATTACTTTTACTATCAGATTACCAAAAGAATTTGATATCAGTCGCATTGGTTTTAGCTCCGGTACAGCTGGCTCTACCAACAACAATGTCATCTATTACGTCGATGGCAATACTATTCATGGTTTTTATGATGGTATCCTCAGCTACGGTTCCATCACGGCTCGTGTTGCGCTTGATGATGGTTACTACAATAATCCAGGAGTTTCAGCTCCAGCACCAGGCAAAGCTATCAAAATTGTCATTCCGGCTATCGTAATTTTTCTTGCTGTTGTTTTTATCTTGTGGTATCTCTATGGTCGCGATGAGAAAAAAGTCTCGGCAGTCGAATTCTATCCACCGGATGGCATGAATAGTCTCGATATGCAGTTCTATTACAAGGGCGAAGTCGATTCTGATGGCGTTGTTTCGCTATTAACATACTTAGCTTCAAAGGGTTACCTCACAATCGAGCAGGACGGTCGCAAATATATTATTCACAAAGTTAAAGATTACGACGGAAATGACGAAGATGAGCGGTATTTTATGACGCATCTCTTTAGTAATAGTGATGATGTTACTTCTAGTATGTTGCGTAATAAGTTCTATCGCACTGTTGATCATATTGTTGACAACAACAATAGCAAGTCTAACAAAAAGCATATCTTTGAAGAGCTTCCAAAGACCGTTATTGTATCCTGCGTTCTCTGCGTTATCGCGACTGTCGCAGCGCCAATGATTGCCTGCGCAGTCGACTTTGGTAATACTGAGATTATCGGGGGGCTTATAATATTTTGCGTAATCGCGCTCTTCTACGCACCTTTCTTTATTATTGGCTTTAAAGCAGAACCGTTCTTTGCAAAATTAATAATTCTTGGCTTTATTAGCATTCATGCCTTCCTTATGCTAGGCGGTATAATTACGAGCATCGGTATTATTGGGATCCTAAATGATGTTAATCCTATCTATCTCTTAGCGATTCCAGAGACGCTAATTGCGGTTATTGTCGAAATCGTGCTTATTATGCACTTACCAAAGCGCAATCAGCGCGGCGCTGAGATGCTTGCTCGCATCGAGGGATTCCGTAACTTCCTTATGACTGCCGAGCGCTCCCGTCTCGAGATGCTCGTCGCTGAGGACCCGAGCTATTTCTATAACATCATTCCGTATGCCTATGTACTCGGCGTTTCCAAAAAATGGATGCGTCAATTTGAAGATATTGCCATTACTGAGCCGGATTGGTATATGTCTGATGAGCCATTCTCTTACAGACACTTCCGTAGTTTCATGGATAACACCGTCTCTAATGTCAGCCGCACTATGACTAGCTCCCCATCCAGCTCTAGCGGTGGTGGTAGAAGCGGCGGTAGCTCCGGTGGTTCGTCTGGTGGCTCTAGCGGTGGTGGTTCCTCTGGTGGTGGCGGAGGCGGCGGCGGCTCTTCCTCTTGGTAAAACCTCTGTTAGCTTGTATAATATCAACATGAAAAAAGTCAAAAAACCAGCTCCTGTCCTCAATCGTCGCGCACATTACGACTACAATCTCTCCGACAAAGTTGAGGTGGGAATGGTTTTGACTGGCCCGCAGGTTCGCCTCATTCGTGACCGCCACGCCCAGCTCAAGGGTACTTATGTTACGATTCGTAATCACGAACTCTGGCTTCTTGGCCTAACGTTAGGCTCCGACACTTCCGAAAATATTAAACTTCTCGCGACCAAGTCTCAAATCGCCACCTTTGAGCGCGCTAAAGTCGAAGGCTCAACTATCGTTCCAGTCGAACTCAAGCCGACCAAGCGCTATATCAAGCTCATTATCGCCGTCGGTAAAGGTAAAAAGGCCTACGATAAGCGCCAGACCATCAAAAATCGCGACCTCGACCGCGAATCACGCCGTCTAAAGTATTAACAGATATGCAAATAAGCCAAAAAATGGTATAATAATAAAATTATGAGAACACTAGCACACGATCTAACTGAAAAATCCGGTAAAGTCCAAGTTTCTGGTTGGGTAAATTCTCGCCGCGATCACGGTGGCCTTATCTTTATTGACTTACGCGATCACACTGGCATTATCCAGCTTGTCATTGACCCAAAGAGCAAAGAAGCCTTTGAGCTCGCCGAAAATCTCCGCGATGAGTATGTTATTTCCGCCACTGGCACTATTCGTAAGCGTGGCGCTGGTCTAGAAAACCCAAACATTCCAACCGGTAAAATTGAGCTAGTCGTCGAAGAACTTCGTCTTCTCAACCGTTCCGAACCACTCCCAGTTCCAACTCATGATGAGGGAGTTAATGTTGGCGAAGAACTTCGTCTCAAATATCGCTATCTTGACCTTCGCCGTCCTTCTATGCAAAAACGCCTCGCTCGCCGCGCTAAATATTACAAGTTTATGCGCGATTATATGGAAGAGCATGAGTTTATTGAAGTTACCACTCCTATCCTTGCTAACTCTTCTCCAGAAGGTGCTCGTGATTTTCTCGTTCCATCTCGTCTTCATCCAGGTCAATTTTATGCCTTGCCACAAGCCCCACAGCAGTTTAAACAACTTTTGATGGTTGGTGGTATTCCGCGTTACTATCAGATTGCTACTTGTTTCCGCGATGAGGATCCGCGCGCTGATCGTCTTTATGGTGATTTTTATCAGCTCGACCTCGAGATGTCTTTTGTTGAAGATGGCGAGACTGTACGCCAGACCATGGAACCGCTCATTGTCAAGCTCGCAACTGAGTTTGGCGGCAAAAAACTACTCACCGATCCAAACAATATCCCGCGCATTCCATACCAAGAATCTATGGAGCGTTTTGGTGTTGATAAGCCAGACCTTCGCTACGGTATGGAACTTATCGACCTTACCGAAGAACTCAAAAACACCGAATTCTCAGTTTTTGCCAAAGCCGAATGCGTCAAAGCTATTTGCGTCAAAGGCGCAGCTAGCCTCTCTCGTTCTCAAATCGACGATTTTACCGCTCAGGCCCGTAAACTCGGTGCTGGCGGTCTTGCTTATCTCACTTATACCGAGGACGGTATTAAGTCTCCAATCGCCAAATTTATGAGCAAAGAAGAACTCGAAGCTATCACTAAGAAGACCAGAGCTGAAGCTGGCGATGCCGTCTTCTTTGGTGCTGACACTCGCGCTAAGGTTAACAAAGTCTTAGGTCAGCTTCGTATTGCGTTTGCCGATCACTTTGGTCTCAAGAATCCAGACGAAGTTGCGCTTTGTTGGATTGTCGATTTTCCATTTTATGAATGGGATGACGGCGCAAATAAGCTCGATTTCGGCCACAATCCGTTCTCGATGCCAAAAGGTGGTCTCGAAGCTCTTGAAAGCGCAAAAACTGACGAAGAGAAGCTCGCTATTATCGCCGACCAGTATGATATGGTCATGAATGGTTACGAAATCTGCTCTGGCGCCGTTCGCAATCACAATCCAGAAATCATGTACAAGGTCTTCGGTATTCTTGGCTATGATGAAAAATATGTCGAAGCTCGCTTTGGCGGCATGCTGTCAGCCTTCAAATTTGGCGCCCCGCCACACGCTGGTTGCGCATTTGGCATCGATCGTATCTTCATGATTCTCGAGAACACTGAGAATATTCGCGACATTGTTGCCTTCCCGAAGAACGGTTCTGGCGTCGACCTTATGATGAACTCTCCATCTAACGTAGATGAGTATCAAATCAAAGATCTTCATCTTCAAATTGTCGAAGAAGACGAAGAATAATTAAAAGCCACCTCTAAGGTGGCTTTTTGTCATCTAAACGCTAGCTCTAAAGCATGTTAAAATAAATACATGACCAAAAAGCGCAATATTTTCCGTATTTTTGCAGGATTTCTCGCATTTTTTGTCGCAGCTTTTCAGTTAAATCTGACTTTTGCTGAAACAGAGCAGGCCAAGCTTGACAAAATACAACAAAACTGTTCTAGTATAAAAATCCAACTTTCGCAAATTCAAAAAAATGACACCAAAAATCGTGTTCAATTAGGTAGTTATTTTGAATCTATTAATACCGATTTAATGCTTAACCTTAATCTTCGTCTTGTTAAAAATAACATCACAAATCCCGAGCTTACTTCTTTACAGAGTGACTTTGCTAGTGAACGCGAGCGCTTCAAAAACGACTATATTGGCTACTCTCAAGAACTTGAGTCGCTGCTAAAAATTGACTGCAAAGCCGATCCGGCCAACTTCGCTAAACACCTTACTAAGACTCGCACCAAGCGTGACGCGGTTTATGAAAGTATCGAACGTCTTAATGAATTGCTAGATAAACACGCGGCGACCGTAAAAGACCTTAAGGAGACGCTATGACTTTCTTTAAGAATCATAAAAAACAATCACCTGACGAGCAGGGTGAGGCTCTGCAAAATGGCGGCCGCAATCTCTGTATTTTGGGAATCGGCGCTCTGATTGTCGCTATTATTACGACCTCCATAAGCCTAAAAATTTATCATGATACTGGCGACGTTTATCTTGATCGCTCGCGACCAGGCTTTATTTCTGATGAGGAAAAACACCAAACAGAAGAGAATATTAAAGAAACTTTCTCCGAAGACGGTGAAATTGACGCTAAAGTTTTAGATGAATATCTTCAAAAGCTTGAGCAAATGCGCAAAAAGTCCGACGACTACATAAAAGATTTTACCACCAACCCACTCTCAGACGATCAACTAGGCATCGAAGCAACAGACGAGTCTGAAGACTCGTCTGAGGTCGAAGATCAGGTTTAATAACTTAATCGTCAAAATTCTTACGTAACCAACCGTCGGCCGGTCCAGCCGTCAATAATAGTATTAACCAGCCTTGTTTTTTAAGCTGTAAGATTTTTGATGCCAAGTCGTCATTTAGCTCTGCTGGCTCTGCGATTTCTGGATTTCTCAAATTAGAAATCAAATTCTCTGGCGTTAATATCTCAAGATTTGGATCTTCGCGCGTCAAATAAGTAGGCAGCCAAAACACCTTGTCGGCGCCATTAAAAGCATCCAAATACCCATCGCGAACCTTGTGCTGGCGTGTATTTTGATGCGGCTGATAAATTACGGCAAGTCCAGTATAATTATCGCGATCGCGTAGCTCTTTTGCCATCTCTACTGTTGCCTTAATCTCGTTTGGGTGATGTCCGTAATCCGAATAAACGCCCTCTGCAATGCGTTCAAAACGACGTCCAGCACCAGGAAAATCATTCAAAACCGCTATAATTTCATCATCAGAGCAGTTTATTTCGTCATCAACAGATCTTAGATACTGTAAAACTTCCAGTGCGATGCTCGCATCGCGACGACGTAATTTGCCAACTAGCGTAAACTTTTCATTAACTGTTGTATTTTTTACAACATATTGACTTTGGGCCTCAAATTGCGCGAATGCTCCTTGATAATCTCCTAGTGTCGGATAAATATCAGGGTGATCATAGTCTACGCAAGTAATTGCGGCCACAAATGGGTGATACGCTAAGAAATTTCTATCATACTCATCTGCCTCATAGATAAAATATTTCGCATCAGTAGAGTAATTGCCGCCACGCCCCCATCCTAAAGTCGTCCCAATCAGATAACTGACCGGAATCCCCAGTCTAGTAAACGCATAAATGAGCAATGCCGTTGTTGTGGTCTTTCCGTGTGTTCCAGCTACAGCTAGCATCTTAAGTTTCTTATCTTCAATAAATTTCGCAATGAATTCATCGCGTTTGCTCGTATGAATTCCAAGCTCCTGAGCCGCCAAGAGCTCTGCATGGTCGGCTGGCAGAGCAGAAGTATAAACAAACCAATCAATTACGCCCTCCGCTTGCTTTTGGCGCAAGAATTCGCCAGTTTGCTCGCCGTAATGCACTGAAATATTTCGCTCATCTATTTCTGGCGCAATTGCGCCGCGCATTAAATCTGATCCGCAAACTTCATAGCCAGCATCGTAGGCCAATTCTGCCAAAGGTCCAATTCCAGTTCCAGAGATTCCAGAGAAGTATACTTTCATAATTCTAGTTTATAACGCATTTTGATAAAAATTCCACATTTTACTATAATATGAGATATATATGGGTGGTTTTCGGGCTAAAGGGAAGAAAAAGCAGAAGGCTAACCTTTTTGTGCGTATTTTTCGTATTCGCGCCTGGAAACTTATTCTAATTGCGATTATTCTTGCCTTTGTTTCGGCTACGCTCTTGCGCTTTGATCATATCAAGATGACGGAGCTTCGCGATGCTGTGCTCGCCTCGGACAAAGCCGCCGATGACGAACAGCTCGTCGAAGATATGCAAAATCTTCGCGAATTTGTTGCTACGCATATTGTTTTTAATGTGCTCGACAAAAACGGCGCCCAAGAAATCGTTTTTGGTACCGGACCATTTTATCTTGAGGAAAGCTACACTAGAAAAGCCGAAGCTGAGATTAAGAAAGCCCATGAAGCCGCCGACAAACAAGGCGCCACAACTAATCCAAACGGAAATATTTATTCCAAAGTCTCAGACATTTGTGACACCCTAGGTCGCCGTTATGGCTGGCGCTACCCAGATCAGCGCTATATTAATTGCTGGACTTCAGAGCTCGCCAAGTTCCCAAGTTCTGGCAGTATAGATATTTTCGAGACGGCCGAAATCCCGAGTACCGACCTCTATCGTTACGATTATTCTTCGCCTATCTGGTATCCTTGCGCCTCTGGCTTTGTCATTCTCGCTTGTGTCATTCTCCTAGTTTGGGCCCTCATTCGCATCGTTATCTGGTTTATTGCTAAAATTGCACTCTTTGTAATCAGCAAAATCGACCACTAGTCACCTCTATAAAAATTAGCATAAACACCTTGACGGAAAAGCAAAATAAACATATTCTGTATTTAAACCCCTTGACACCTATAAAACAGGGGTTATAAGATAAAAGTATCAAAATAACGGAGGAAAGCTAAAAATGGCTTACAAACACACTAACTCAAAAGGCGTAACTTACTACCTTCACAAGTCTGAAGTTACTCTCCGCGGCGGCAAACCACAGACCATTTATTTCTTCACCAAGACCGAGAAAAACGAGAAGGGTACCCCATGTGATCTTCCAGAAGATCGCGAGGTCAATGAAAACCCACGCAACGGCTTCTTGACTGTATCCCGCAAAAAATAATCACTAAGATGTTTTTCGCTCCACCTTTCCAAGAGGTGGAGCTTTTTTGTTAAAATATACTTATGAAAGCTAAGACTCCGACCAAAAAACAAGCCGCAATTCTTAAATTTATCGAAGAATACACCGAAGAACACGACATGTCACCTAGCTATCGTGAAATTATGTCTGCGCTTCGTTTGCGCTCAGTCTCAGCCGTAGCAGAGCATATCAACAACTGCGTTGCGGCCGGTTTTCTTGAAAAACTCCCAAATCAAGCCCGCACTTTGCGCATCATTCCAGTTGAAACTCATGAAGAAACTGTTAAGTTTTTCAATCAGCGCCTTGCCGAATTAGACCAAGAATTAGCTCAAATCGAAGACAGAATTGCTGCAAGCTCAAATTTTCAGTTATCACTCGGAGATGAAAATGCTCCAGAAGCTTCTAAAAACACCCTAGCAGCCTCTGATGCTCAAAAAACCATATCAGCTCTTATGCGCGAAAGTGAAGCCCTAGAAGAGCAAATTAGCACTCTAAGGCGCGCCGCCGACATTCTAGAAATCGACCTCTAGACGTGTTATCATAAGATTAATGAAAAAAGAGCCGGGTCTGCTTTACCGCGTGGTGTTAATCTTTGGCGATATCGTCGCAATTATCTTATCTTTTTCTTTCGCTTATTATTATCGCGTTCATATCGATCCGCGCCCATATTTCTTTGATTCGTCGCTTCTAGAGTTTGCACTCTCAGCTCTCATGCTTGTGCCGATTTGGATTCTAATCCTTGCGAGTCTAGGTCTTTATTCGCGCCGCGTGCTCGGTCGCCGCATTCTGACTAGTTGGCGTCTGCTGATTGGCTCGATTATTGCTATGATGGCAATAATCAGCTACGATTTTTTCTTCAGTGCCTTTCCGGGGCATAATTCGCTCTTTCCAGTCAAGATAATTGCAGTCTACGCCGCGATTTTTTGCTATCTCGCGTTAATTATTGAGCGTTTTATTATTGGCCTCGGGCGCATTTTCTTCTTGCGTCACAACATGGGCGCACTTCGTACAGTTGTGGTCGGAAATAGCGATAATACTCGTCAGCTTCTTGCTGGCGTCACTCCAGATACTGGCTTTAAACTTGTTGGTGCTGTAACTAAAGAAAAGTATATTCCAGAGGGCAATAAAACTCGTGTCTATGAAAATATTGAGCTTGCCATCAAGCGTCTCAAGCCCGATGCAATTATATATACCGGCGCCACCGATATCGAGCGCATGAATAAGCTTGCTATTGATAGCCACGCTCTCTTTTACTATTCACCTCGCGAAGATTCTATCATTACACTTAGTCGCGACGTTGATTTTTTGGCAGCTACGCCTATTATCCGGATTAAAACCACACCACTTAGCGGCGGTGCAATTGTTTATAAACGCTTCGTAGATATCGTCTTGAGCTTAATAGGAACAATTATCGCTTTGCCGATAATGATTATTATTTTCATTATTCAAAAGATTATTGATCCTCGCGCTCCTGCAATCTATAAAGATACGCGTCTCACGAAGTTTAACTGCGAATTTCAACTCTTTAAGTTTCGTAGCATTAAGCCAGAATATAGCGGCCTAACGCCAGAAGAAGCTTTTGAAAAAATGGGTAAACCTGAGCTATCTGAGAAATACCGCAAGCAAGGTGACTATCTCAAAAACGACCCTCGCTATACGAAGTTCGGCCGTTTTTTGCGTCGCAGCTCGCTCGATGAACTTCCGCAACTATTTAATGTTTTAAAAGGCGATATTTCGCTAGTCGGCCCGCGCGCTCTGCAGCCTGCCGAGCTTAAAAACTACGGCGATCGCGGTATTATTCTTTCTGTCAAATCTGGCGTAACTGGCCTCGCGCAGGTCTCTGGTCGTCGCAATATCTCTTTTAATGAGCGTCGCGCCTTTGACGTATATTATGTACAAAACTGGACTCCAGCGATGGACATTCAAATTATCTTCCGCACTATCGCATCCGTTCTCGGCCACGAAGGCGCAAAATAATCTTTTAATACAAGCAAATATATGGGGTAATGCTTGTATTTTGCGCAAAACATTCAAAAGGTATTGACAAAAAGTAATGCTTGTGCTAATATAGAGACATAATCGATTATAAATAAAAACGTAAAACAAAATTCAATAAGATAAAAATAGAAAGGCAAACAATAAAAATGGATTTTTACAATTATAAAGTTAAAGATATTAGAAAAGAAATAGCGGATTTTAACAAGGGCGCATATGGCAAAACGGTATTTATTATTGCATACGCAATTCCATTGATACTTGCTATTGCAACGGTCTTGATCGAACTTTTCGGCACACCAAACAATATTATTTGCTGTTACGCTGATTATTTATCCTTCTGGATCCTTTCAATTCTCATTAGCTTTATTATCGGTAGCGCATATTATTACATTGAGCTTCGCAAATATATGGAGCATAAAGCAAAACATACCGATCATAAGATTGTTAAAAAATCTAAGAAAAACCAATAACAAATAAGGAAAATAAAAATATGAAAAAAGGAACAAAAGTAGGCTTAACGCTCATCGGTCTTGCTGGTCTCGCAGCCGCAGCCGCCGTAGCAGTTAAGAAATATCAAGAAAAATATTATGATGAGGACCTCATCGACGATGATGATGAGTTTATGGAAGAATATGACGAGCTTGAAGACGATTTTGCCGATGATGGCAAAGACGAATATGTAGTAGAAGAACAAGAAAAAATAGTCAAACCAGCCGTAAAAATCCCGGCAAAAGAGCAAAGTACTAAAAAGAAAGCCGTCAAAAAGACAACCTCGACCACCAAGCCGAAAACAGTCAAAGCTAAGACTGTCAAAAAATCTAGCTGATTAAATTAAAACTAGATAGAAGAGAAAAGTAGCCCCACTCCTGCGGGTTACTTTTTTAGTTTACGTAAGTATTTTTTAAAATCAACCGAGAAGATCACCTTATATCCAAAATAATTCGAGATCATTCCACAAGCTGATCCGCATAGTTTCGCAATCGCCGAGATGAGCGCACTATCGCCCCAAATCCCAATTACGGCGTTAATTGCGATTGACTGTACAATCCAAGCCGAAAAGAGCGAAACCACCAAAAAGCCCGGTGCCGTTTCGCCGACGCTCTTTTTTGTCTTCCAGACATACTTTGAATTCAGATAGAAGCTAATTATGATGCAAATCGACGTCGAAACAATATTCGAAATTGTAGCATTCGCGCCCAAAACACTCTTAAGGACGTTAAAAATCACAAAATCAAAAACTGTATTAAGTCCGCCAGTTAAAACGAACTTAATCTCTTTTTCGAATTTCTTGTATAGCTTCACAAAGATATTGTTAGGTTTTGAAATCTCTTCAGTATCTTCAGAAATCTTCAAAGAATCATTTTTTGCCATCTTTAAGATTCCTCGAGTTCTTGCGATCAATAATATAAAGTGGTCTATTTTGTGCCTCGGCATGGATTGACGACACATACATCGCTGTTACGGATTGCGATACCATTACCAATCCAATCAAGAAGGTGATAAAAATACATACGCAAGTCGTACCAGGCCACTTGAGCCCAATTGGATCACCCATCATAAATTCTTCAATCAGTACGAAAATTCCCAATACGAGTGCTGCAAAAGTGATCAATCCGCCCATCCACGCAAAAATCATCAACGGGGTAGTGCTAAGTGAAATAAAACTATCAATTGCAAGCTGAAACAGCTTCTTAAAGTTATAGCTCGGCTTGCCAGCCAGACGATTGCCGTAAACGTAATCAATATATTCCTTACGAAAACCCATCCAATCCATAAGTCCACGCGTAATGCGACCATGCTCGGTCAATTTATTATACTCATCAGCTACGCAACGGTCGATCAAGCGAAAATCTGTGCTTCCGGGCACCATATCTTTAACGCCCATCCAGCCCATAATGCGATAAAACCACTTTGAGCCCAGTTTTGCGATAAAACCGTGTTTTTCATATTTTCCACGCACGCCTATCACGAGCTCGGCGCCATTTTCCCATTTCTTAATAAACTCTGGAATTAACTTTGGCGGCTGTTGGCCGTCAGCATCCATTGTGAAGACCGCCGCGCCTTCTGCTTCGCGAATTCCAGCTGTCAGCGCTACCTCTTTACCAAAGTTGCGCGAAAAGCTCAGCACTTTAATATGCTTATCTTTTTCAGCTAATTCTTGAATGATTTGTAGGCTCTTATCTTTACTACCGTCATTCACCAAAATCAGCTCATAACCGTATTTGAGCTTTTTTAGCTCCGGCAATAACATCTCCGTATAAAATTTTTTAAACCCCTTTTCCTCGTTATAAACGGGAATCACAAACGAAATCATACTCATATTATATAATAATAACAGGGAATTGAAAAACCTACTTGCAACATATTAAAAATATTGTAAAATAAAATAATCATGAACAAAATGTCCTCCGAGACGCGTAACAAAAAAATCATCAAAACAAGCATCATTGGCATTATCGCCAATTTTATTTTGGCTATCTTTAAAGTAGTCGTTGGCTTTCTTTCGGGCTCAATTGCAATCATTCTCGATGCCGTCAACAACCTCAGCGACACGCTCTCATCTATCGTTACGATTGTTGGAGTTAAGTTTGCTAATCGCGCTCCAGATAAAAATCATCCGCTTGGCCACGGTCGTTTTGAATATCTCGGCGCTGCTATAATTGCTACTGTTATTTCTTATATCGGCTTCACGGCTATCTTTGAATCTATCGGAAAAATCATCAATCCAAATGAAGTAAACTATACTTTTATTACTTTTTTGGTAGTATCTGTATCTGTTATTATTAAAATCCTCCTTGGCTGTTATTATAAAAAAATTGCAAAACAGGTAGACTCGGATTCGCTTAAAAATTCCGGTTTCGACGCTATGATGGATGCACTTATTTCAGCAGCGACGATTGTTGCTGGTTTCATCTATGTGATTTGGGGAATTAGCATCGAAGCTTATCTTGCAACACTTATCTCGGTCTTTATTATCTACTCGGGCTTCAGAATGTTGCGCGAATCTTTCAGCGTCATTTTGGGCGAGCGTGTTGATTCGGACCTATCTCGTCGCATCAAGCAGGCGATTTGCGAAATTGATGGCGTCTATGGCGCATATGATCTACTAATTCATGATTATGGCACTGGTCGCAGCTATGCATCGGTAAATATTGATGTGCTCGACACGCTAAGCGTAGTCGAAGTTGACGACATCTCGCGTGAAGTACGTCGCTTAGTTGGCCAACGTTTTCGTATTTACGTTTCGTCTGTCGGCATCTTCCCAATTAACACTAAAGATAAGCATACCGTCGAAGTTCGCAATAACATCAAGGCTATGATGCTAATGAACGATCATATCCGTCAAATTCACGGCTTTCGCATCGATGAGAAAGCTAAAGAAATCACCTTCGATGTTGTGATTGATTTTAGCGTCAAAGACCAAAACGCTCTCCGTCGTCGCATAATTAAAGAACTCAAGCGCGTTTATCCAGATTATCATTTTGTTATATCTATTGATCTTGATTTTAGCGACTAGCTTTTTGCGTTAAATCCCCGCTTCGCGTTATAATTTAAGCATAAATGCAATACAGTGACCGTATTAATCTAGCAATTCGACGTGTTGCTACGGCGCATGATGGGCAATATCGTCGTAATTCTGCTACGCCATACGTAGCACACCCTTTTGCTGTTGCTTTAATCTCTCAGCGTTACATTAGTGATGAGGACGTTTTTATTGCCTGCCTCTTGCATGATGTTTTAGAAGATGTTCCAGAACGCGTTTATTCTGCCGACGATATCTATCACGACTTCGGTGACGAAGTTTTAAAAATTATCAAAGATGTTACTGAGCCGGATATTAAAGCTGAAGCTTGGCGTGCTTGGCAGGTGCGTAAAGATTCCTATATTGCACATCTCGAGACCGTAAACGATGTCAGACCTCTAATTGTTTCGGCTTCCGATAAAATACATAATATGTCCGAGATGTTGCGCGATTATGGCACCAATGGCCCACGTATTTGGAATGCTTTTTATGCTGACAAAGAACGTGAGGTTTGGTTTTTTGGTGCGGTTTTAGAAGTGCTCAAAAAGAAACCAATTCCAGAGCAAGCTATCAAAGATTACGAAGAAAAATATAACGATTTAAAGAAAATTGTTAAAAATCAATAAAGCTTCTTATTTTTGTGTCTATTATTAATTTTTGTGCTTGTGGCGCATCGATGCCGCGTGCGGCAAGTAGTAACAGTTCCTGTTTAGAGATTTTATTGCAAGAGTAACTATGATTAGCAGTGGAGTCTTTTTCATTTGAGAATACTGCAACCGTTGCATTGTTTTTTGAATTGCTTGTCAAAAGATATGCTTCTTCCTTTTCGGACGCAGCGCAAGATATTGAACCTTTTGGAATAATAATACTAATCTCGGACTTGCGAGAAGTATTATTAATAAGCGCAAGTGATTGTAGGGAATAATTAATGTTATTGCCGAGCATTCTTGCTTCGCAAAAAAGTTCAGAGTCGCTATCGCAAAAAGATAAGATTTTTATACGAACAGTTATATTATCATAAACATTAAAACTAACTTCGGTCTTAGTATTTTTCTTTATCACAAGCAGAAGGTCGGTATCTTCTTTTATCTCAAAATCTTTTTGATAATGATTATCATTAATCTCTATGCGCAGCCTTTTCATTTTCTTACCTTCTGTCGGATCAGTTTATTCATTTCCTGCGCATATTCAAAAGGTAGCTCGCTCGACACGCTGTCAATAAAGCCGCATACAACTAATTTTTCTGCCATCTCTTCTGAGATTCCACGTGTTGCCAGGTAATTGATTTTTTTGGCACTAACCCTACCAACTTTTGCCTCATGTGAAACTTCTATACCGTCGTATACTTCATAGTTTGGAATTGCGTCCGAACTAGATTCTGAGTCTAATAGTAATGATTCGCAATTAGTGTAGCTTGCACAATTAAATAAATCTTTTGAACTTTTTATAAAACTTCTAAAAACGTTTTTGCCGCCATTTTGTGAAATAGATTTCGAATTAATGTGTGCCGTGCAATTATCTGCTAAGAATTCGACTCGTACGCCAGAGTTTTGATCTTGGCTAAAATCCGCCATCGTAACGCCGTTATAGTTCAAGCTAGCATTTTTGCCACCAAGAATTATCTTAGGGCAGAGCACAGAAGTTTTGCATCCAAAAACGCCGGAGACCCACTCAATCTTTGCGCCCTCTTCGGCTAACAAACATTTTGTCGTCAAATTATACATATTTTTTGACCAGTTTACTACCGAGCCATATTTTAAATGTGCATTCTTTTTAACGAAGAACTCTACGCAACCAATATGTAGATTTGCTACATTGTACTTTGGCGCCGAGCACCCTTCGATAAACTCCAAGCTCGCACCCTCATCGACGATAATAATGCTATGCTCAAACTGTCCAGCCCCAGGCGCATTAAAACGATAATAGGCCTGAATTGGTAGAGAAACGGAAACTCCTTTTGGAATATAAACGAAAACTCCGCCTGACCACACTGCGCCGTGCAGTGCGGCATATTTATAATTCTCGGGTTTCACGAGTTTCATAAAATATTCACGCACCATATCGGCGTACTCTTCGTTTCGTAGAGCTTCGTTTAGACTCATAAAAACGATTCCTAAGTTCTTGAAAATCATTCCTAGATTTTCATAAACCAATTCAGAATCGTATTGCAAACCAACACCGGACAAAATCTTGCGCTCATCAATTGGAATTTCGAGCGACTCAAAATCTTTCTTAATTTCGTTAGGTACTTCACTCCAATCGCTTGCAATATTTTGTTTTGGCTCTAAATACAAATTAATATCATTAAGGTTTAAGCCGCTCAAATCTGCGGCAACTTGCGAATCGGACATTGAGTCAAAAAGTTCCAGGCATCGCAGTCTATGTTTTCGCATCCATTCCGGTTCGTGTTTATTATCCGAAATTTTATCAATTAGCGCTCTATTTAAAATATCAGGCATGAGTCAGTGTCTTATCTTCTAATTGATAATCGTTATTAATCAGTAAATCGCTCAAAATTTGCTTATTATGTGTCACTACAACAAAACTTGCGTTATGCTTTTGTTGATATTCTCGCAAAACATTTGAAATATGTCGCGCCGACTTCGTATCGAGCCCAGAGTCAATCTCGTCTAAGAGCACAATAGAAGGCTCCAGCATCAAAATCTGCAGCACTTCCATTTTTTTCTTTTCGCCACCGCTCAAATCCGAGCCGACATGTTTTTGCGCCATAAACGGATCGAGTCGCAAGACTTCCAAACTTTGTGCTAATCTCAACTGAAAATCTTTTGCACTAATTTTTCCGCGTGCATCCATTGCGGCTTTCAGCATCTCAGCATAACTTAGCCCCGCAATTTCAATCGGTTCTTGCAAAGTTAAAAATATACCTAGCTGCGCCCGCTCGACTGTATCAAGCGAACTAATATTCTTCCCATCAATCAATATCTCGCCGGCACAATCATAATCACTAAATCCTGCAATTGCTTTTAGTAATGTTGATTTTCCGCTTCCATTTACGCCATTAATCACAATAGTTTTGCCGGCGTCCACCGAAAAATTTACATCATGCAAGAACATTTTATCATTCAGTCTAACGGAGAAATTCTTCACCTCAAGTTGCATACTCTAAGTTTAACGCAGTAAAAATAGATAAAAAAGCTCTAATGCGATAAAATATAAGGACAGTGAATGATTCCGATAATATATCATGGAGTGAACTCACGGAGGTAAACGACGTCCATGACGTCATCTGGCCTACTTTTTCAAGCTGCGAAAATAGTGACAAAATCTGCGATTCCGACCCAGATTGGCCATACGTAGATGAAGATTATTATCAGGATGAAGGCAAATTCTTATTGCCAAAAATTTGGCAACCGCCAAAAAAACAAAATCAAGTTGAGCCCAAAATGTCTCCTATTAGTAGAGCAGAGCTAGACAAACAACTCCAAGACAACAAACTAATATTTCTTATCAAAAAGCAAAACAACAATCAATCTGATGATTATCGTCACGATTTCTTATCGATAACGAATATTAATAAGCTCGAAGAGGCTACAATTTACGCATTCCCGCGCAAATATATTCTGCCGGTTCGCGCAGGGCAATATTCCCATCAAGCCATAATTGTCTTTTACGACCCATATCACAAACAATGCCTTGACCAATATATTTTTGCCACAAAGCAGGGTGAAAACCTAAATAAGAACGATTCCTATTTAGAAAATTTAGCCGAGAACGACTACCAAAAAGCAAAGGAAAGCTACGCTGAATACCTCAACGAAATGGCGCATTCCGAAACTTCGACCAACTGTCGAATTTTTGGTGTCGACGCCAAATCAGCCTTTCTAAAATCCGCCGACGAAAACTATCACAAATACTGACAAAAACCTTAATGATAATCATTATTATTAAGGAGAAACCCTACATATGCGAAATTCCAGACAAAGACAAATAATAGAAACAATTATCAAACAACGTATAGATCATCCAACTGCGGCCGATGTTTGTATCGACGCACGTCAATTTGATGAAACCATTAGTCTCGCGACTGTTTATCGAAATCTCAACCTTATGGCTAGGCAGGGCAAGATTAAGAAAATTCACATGCTCGATGGCGTGGATCGCTATGATCCTATTTTAGATAATCATTCTCATTTTTATTGTAAAAAATGCAAAAAGATCTCAAATATAAAACTAAGAAAATCAAAGCTTAATCTCTTGCGGCTTGAAACATCCAATAACATCAAAATTGACAATATTCAAACAATAGTTACGGGGCTTTGTCAGAATTGCAATAAGCATTAACTTTTTCGCAATAATTTGCTATAACAATAATATAACTAAAAAGGAGTATATATGAGGAAGAGTGTCCTTGTATTTAGCGTCGCTGCTTTGGCAAGTGTTCTTGCTAACGTTGCAACGCTCGCACCGGTTAATGCTTTAGATATCACATCAGCAGACGGCGTAACAAAAACTTTAACTGGCACGATTGATGATGGTCTCTACGTCAAATCCGATGCAGATATCACCATCAAGCTAGACAATGCTACTATCAATGCTGCGGCTGGCAAAGATACTATTTATGTCGAAAAAGGCGCAAAACTTACACTTACTGGCAAAGGTGTAATCAACAACGTTGCAGGCCGTGCAAACGTCTTTAGTAATGGCGAAGTCACTATCGATGGCGACATTACTATCAATCACACTGGTAGCTACTATGCTATTCTTAATCACGGCGAAATGATTATCAATAAGGCTACCATTAAAGCTGACGAAAACACTAATAGCGTTGTCGTTAACGGTTATTACGACTATGGCGATACAAGCAGTCACCGCGTAGGTTACGTCGAAGGTGTCGCTCATGCAAATCCAAAAATGACATTAGGTAGTGATGTAGTCGTAGATGCTCCAGATTCAAAAAATGTCACTATCAAGAACGACGATGGCGGTATTATGACTATCAATGGCGGCAACTATACAGCTAGCGCCGCTGGTGCTTTCCAGAACGCTCATAAAGCTATCATCAATGGTGGTACATTTACGCAAACCAATGCCGAAAAACCACTACTTTATAACGTCTACTACGCAGGTGGCAACGACGAAGGTATCCTAGAAATTAACGATGGCCTCTTCGACTATGCTGAAGATACCTTTGTTGAGGCTATGGATGGTGGTAAAATTACCATCAAAGGCGGCACTTTTAGTTTCGCCCCAGAAGAAGAATACATCGCCGATGGCGTCGAATTTGAAAAGAATGACAATAACCTTTGGGCTGTAAAAGCCCCAATCGAACTCCCAGCAGACAGCGAAGAGGAGGAAAAGAAGGAAGAGAAAAACCCAGCTACTGCTGATGATCTCTTTACATTCGTCGCAATCTTTGCTGGTGCTCTAGTTACTCTAGGCGCAACTCTTGTTGCTTCCAAAAGAGCCTAATAAGATAAGATAAAACCTAAAAAGATGCCTCCAAAAGAGGCATCTTTTTGTTTATGTTAAAAAGCTTAAATTTGCATTATAATAAAGCTAAATGGGTAGGAATAAAATTGCAAAGCAACGCATGCGTAGGAGGGCGTGGGGAATTATTTCCACTATTCTTGTTGCTGTGATTTTATTCTTCGCAATTTTGCTCGTGACGCTTAAGGTTGCCGGCTTCAATCTTCTGACCGTATTATCTGGATCCATGGAGCCATCTTATCATGTTGGCTCTCTGATTTTTGTTAAGAATGTCGATGTTAATACGCTCAAAGAAAACGATGTTATTACTTTTATGGCCGACGAAGACACTATTGTAACTCACCGCATTTATAGCGTACTTAATGAAGTAGGTGATGATGGTTCGACTACGCTTAAGTTTCGTACCAAAGGTGACGCTAATACTGCCACAGACGCATCATTGGTAGATTACCGCAATGTTATCGGCACTCCTGTCTTATCTATTCCGTATCTTGGCTATCTCGCAAACTTCATTCAGCGACCGCCAGGGATTTATATTGCGTTAGTATTCGCTACCGTATTGATTGTATTCGCCTTCGCGCCAAAAAATAGGAAGGAGCGATCGTCAGAAAAACCATAAGCATGATAGAATAAATTTAGTTGATAATAGGGGGAAAGGAGGGAGATGAAAAACAAAATATTCGCATTGTCGCTAGTTTGTGTGCTGGCAATCGTATCTTGTTCTAGCATTACGCTTTCTTACTTTACTGATACCCAATCCGCAAGAAATACTTTTGCAGTCGGCAGCGTTAAAGTATGGCTTCTCGAGGCGTCAGTTGATCGCAAGAATAGTGAAACTGGCGAAATGCTAAGCGATAGTGACATTATTAATAGTGCCATAGATTATCGTAATTATCTCGGTAGTGGCATATTACTAGCCAACCAAGAATACAACAAAATGCCACATCTCAAGAATCCGGGCACTGTTCCT
>SAMEA104315433__coassemble_506_pt1 | contig 18082 bp, 21 predicted proteins | sample SAMEA104315433__metabat2_low_PE_020 | metagenome-assembled genome bin SAMEA104315433 (sample SAMEA104315433) | gut metagenome | biome: Monkey gut; feature: monkey-associated habitat; material: faeces | place: China | collected 2013
TGCGCACAGTTGGTCGATTAGTATCGCCACTTGGTCTGCCGTCAAGAACAATGCTTTTTCAGGACAGTATAATATGTCAGCATTCTTCCGCTCGTCTATTCGGAACGTTCGCTCGCGCGCTTTCGTATACGTTCGCCGATCAACTACCTCCAAAATCAAACTACGCCAACCATCACCTATCAATGGTGTCACGTATAGCTCAAAGGTGTCACTCAGCATGTATTTATCTTGCGCTTTTTTGCAACCATAATGCTCCATCATCCGATCAAGCGAAAAGAATCTCGGCATCAGCCGAAAACTTCGCCCCATCTTACGAAACCGCCATAAATAATACCAGCGCTTCCAAAACGGCAAATAATTCATGTCATAGCAAATCCCGACGCTCGACGCAAAACTTAACACCGTATCTCTTCTAGACCTTTCAAAATGTTCAAGTCGCATTTTTGCACCCCCTTAATATTTTACGGACTTCTCTCAATCTTATCACCAAAAAATCTGCAAATGTAGACTCGATTTTTTCACTCTTATGCTAAGTAGCGTTTTCTAGCGATTCATCAATTCTTTAGTACGAACCTTAAAATATCCCACTCACTCTAAATCTAGATGCATTTTCTTCTCATTGTGCTACAATATCAACAGACCTTGGGGTGTTAGCTCAGTTGGTAGAGCGATTGGTTCGCAATCAATAGGTCAGGAGTTCGAATCTCCTACACTCCACCAAATCTAGCTTTAAAGGCATCCGCTTTAGAAGCGGATGTTTTTTTAATTACCTAAAGTCAAGATTACTAATATTAAGTCTCCTTCAACACCAGCACATCCCGCAAACTCTTCGACTTTTTATTGCATGTCGACAGCGCAAAAATCCGCCCCACTTCATTATTCTCTCGATATTGTATCGCTTCACTTTTAATGTCTTGTAGATTATCCAGCCGTAGTCTTCTACTTTCTAACCTATATAGGCTGCTATTTACACCCACTCGCAAAAATGCAATTATTTCCGTATCAATTTTTTCGTCTGCTCGCAAAATTGTCGCTTTTTTATGCGCGTCAAAGAACTCTCCTTCCTCAAATTTCGCAATATCCGAGAACATTTGTCCTGCACTCATTCGGTGACCATATATTATATTGTAATTATCATCAAAATCTTTGCTATTTCGATAATCCAAAAATATACTCCCCGCTACCGAATATTCGTTTCGCTCGTTTCTCGCAAGATAATATTTATTATCTCTCCATTGCACAATCGGGTAATGAATCGTCGTATCGTCAATCGAAATTATTGCAATTACATTCGAATTTGCCGCCCAATCAAAATCCGCACTTGCAGCTATCGTCGCATATTCCCCACTTTCACTCTGTTTTATACAACACCAAAAGTCATATATTGCATAAATGCATATCAAAAAGATTGGTAGCAGAATTACATAAACTAAAATCTTGTTCAGTCATCTAATTACACGCATTGTTAAAAATTTCTCACTCGAATATTTAGTATTTCTTTGCCTTTTATCTGCGTTTGTAAAACCGCCCTAAACTCATCTTCTCCGCAATCAACCAAAAAACCGCCGTCTACCCTTCAATTTACAATCTCTTTCTTTGCTTGCTCATTCACTTGTCCTACTTCCTCCTGATCTACAAAGAGCTTTCCATCACGCACCTCAACCATATCATCACTTGCCACTACTCGCGCCAAATCGCATTTTTCCAAACTCACCAAAACTACATCATTAGTCATAAAAACACCATCATTTTTTGAAACCACAACCAAATCACCGTCTTTCAAATCTGGTGACAAACCATCACCGTTCACCCTAATTAGCCCGCAAGGTACATTCAAAATTACGATCAGGCTCACTAAAATCATCAAATCCCCCAGCAGTAGGCGCCATGAATGGCGCCAAAACTGCTTTTTTCTTTTTATTTTCATTTTTACATTTTGCGACGCGAGGCAATATATGCCGCAGCACCAAACGAACCCGCCACCATAAACGGCAGTATGCCTAACATTACGCCCGTCAGCACATTCGCCTCTTTCTTATTAACATAAGCCGTTACATTGCTTAACTTATATTCTGCGACTTCTTCCTCGCTAGCATCTTCACTCAAGTCCGCTTTCACGGTTTTTACTTCAGTCGCCTTATCTTCATCTACATTGCCATCAATCAACGTCTCATAGTCTGTCGCATCTAGCTCCTCGATAGTATAAGTAAGGCCAATCGGCAATTCATTGAGGTCATCTTTACTGCCAATTGTTACGTTCTGGCCATGTTTTAGATAGACATAATTATCTTGTCCAGCCACAATTTTCGGCACAGTTACAATCGTCTCGCCGCCGTAGTTTATTTCATTATCCTGACCAGTTACCGTAAAGACATCACCCGCCTTCGCATTAATGAGGTTTATTTTATATTTAAAGTATGCGTTGCTATCTGCCATACTTCCCTGAAGCGTATTCGAAAGCTCAATTTTGCCTCTAACTGCAGTTTTTTCAAACTTCACATCATCGGTCTTATCGCCATTTGCATCCCTCAACTGCGCCAAGAACTTCGCCTCCAAATCACCAGTCGGATTTCCATATTCATCCAAAACATTACGTACTGATGCTAGCAAAGTATACTCATTTTCACTATCTACCGGAAAATTCACCGGATCCGTCGACGATACTTCCTTTATGACAAATTCGTAATCACCCAGTTTCGAAAATGTCACACCGCTTAAATCTATCGTCGCAACTTTTGAAATTGAGTTATTTAGTATTGCATCCGTCTCAGCAAAATCAATGCTAAAACTATCTGCAAGCCCTACAACTGGTGCTGGATTTGTTTCGCTTGCCGTAATTGTATATCCAAAGTTATTACTAAATTTATTCGTAACTCCGCTTACGGTGCGCGTAATATTTATCGAGCTCACATTATCCTCAGACCATACTTGATCCGCCGAAACCGTACCAAACATCGGCGCGCCAGCCATTACCGTCGCCATCGCCGCATATACTATTCTATTTCCCATATTTCCTCCTTATTCTTATCGTTTCTCTCGTCTAGTTGCATCAAATCTTAGACACCAAAGCAAACCTCCCATACTTATTACTCCGCCAATCAGAAAAATAGCTATAAAATAATTCCACCCCGTCGCAACCGGCTCGACAACTTCATAACTTACTGTCGGAATCAGTATTTCTTCCGCCACGTCATTAATTACATATTGTGTATTTCTACTGACTTTCAATCCCATTTGCGCCATTTTCCCATCCGCATCAAAAACACCAAATGTCCCTCCGACATTCCTTGGATTTAAAAGCCGTATCGTATATCCAAAATCTATTTCGCTATAATCCGAATCCGCAAACCGCACCTCCAAGCGACGAGCCACATCATCGTAATACGACTCGTACATCTGATCTGAAACGACGCTGCCATTCACGAAATCAAAAGTATACTCTTCGCCGTCAATATACGCACCAGCACCCAGCTCATCTATTCATTCGCCAAACTTATATTTAGCCACTAAGACATTATCCTTAATCGCACCAACAATATTATTGTCGCCGAGGTCCACTGACTTACTTCGTCCACATAGTCAGTCGTCAAAATCTCCAAATAACCTCGCCATCGTCGTCGCCACCGGCACACGCTCGCGTCGCAGATAATAGACCTCGTTGTCCATAGCGGCAATCTCTTTATATGCAAAATAAACTGCTCGTTCCATATTTGTATACTTATAGTTACCACTAGCCACATCGCTCGCACGCGCATAATTTCTTCTTAGCGCCGTAGATGCGCTCCATAAGTTTATTAGTCTCGCCGAATTTTCAGTCGACGCCTCAATCTCAATACTATAGCGTTCAAAAAAGTCGCTTAGTTCATCATCTCCAGCATAATTCTCTACAAATTCATTAAAAGCAATTACACCGCCATTATCTAAAATAAAATCCGCATCGTTATATAAGCCAGGTCTCCTTTTCGTGCCTTCCATATTGCCCCTCTGACCACTAGCCTCACCAGATTCTAGTAAAACTTCCCCCGTATACCAAGCCGTCTCTATGCTACCATAAAATACTATCGGTAAGTCCCCAGCCAACTCACGCGCCTTCATAAAACCTTCATGCAAATTTATATAATCACTAAAATATCCCAACTCACATAATTCCCTATACTCGCTCAAACACGAACCAAAAGCATTAATACTAACCAGATCCGCCGCGCGCTCCTCAACATATTCTCTTAGCTTAACTCTCAAATTTGCTTTATTACTTTCCATCTCGTATCTTAGCACATTTTCCAGGTGCTCCGAATTAAATTCACCCTTCTGTGCATCAAAAAGCAACGCCATCATATCTTTTATCGCTAACAAATTTGCCTCAGTCGCAGACATCGATTCGCTAAAACTCTTTAGCGCATACGCTGAATTCCCCATCAGCACCACCGCAAATCTTTGCCCATGCATCTCTTTCTCCAACTCGTAAAGTTGCGAAAAGAAATCAATATCCTCAATATCACGCAAGTTTATAAGCAACACAAAATCCCGTGCCGGAATTTTCTCTCCCGTCAAAGTTATGCGTTCTCGCACCAGAAAATCATCATCAAGATTCTCAACTATCCTACTAGTCGCACTCGCTGTAATAGTAGCATTGCACGCCACTAAAATCGCACATAGAAAACATAAAATCTTTCGCATATTTTACCTCACTTATCACTGCGCATCGTCTCCTGACCCACAAAACTTTGCGCAGCTGACGCTAATTTATAAAACTCTCAAAAATTCTACAAACATAAGCACAATGTTTTTCAAAATACAAAAATCCGCCCCATAACGGAGCGGACTAAAAACCTATTTTTTCACAGCTTTTACAGTAACGTCAAATTTTTCCATATAACGTCCAGTTGCCAGCCTCCCTTGCGAATAAAAGGCGGCGCACGACGAATAGATAATAGCAATAAACGGTGACAAAACCCATTGCAAAACCATAATTATCGTTTTCGATTTTTTATATCTTGCTGGACGCGGTGGCAACATACGCATCGATAAAATAATCGACACAAAAATCCCCAGCGCCGCAATCGTCTGAATAATACTTACCATCTGTGGCAAATAATGCGACAACAAATCGCGCGACTCAAACCTAAACAAGAGTGGCACCCAACCACCAAACGCCACAATCGGCGACACCGACGCTAAAGTCACATGCCCATCAAGCAAGCGCACAAACTTCTGGAATAAATCCCACCTTGGCACTGTACGCTTTTTTGAACACATATAATCACCCACATACGCTACATCACTTGCGCCATAATCCCAACGACGAAGCTGCACCCACTGTGCCTTCAAAGTTTTTACCAAAGTGTCATCAAGTACCGCATCCTGATACATTGCAGCCCGAATCGGAATCACTTCGTAATCGCCATCAAAATAGAAATAACTACGCCAATACTGATGTCCATCTTCCACAATTGTACGCACGCTCCAGAAATTCATCTCCACGAGCGCATCAAGCGGCTGCGAATGTGATGCAAAATTACGCAAAGTATGTGGACGCATCGAAGAAATCACATTCCAAAAGGTATTTGTCGTTGCTACTACGCGCGTCACCGCTGGTGCATCCCAAATATTATTTGTAAACACCGACACTGGCTGATAGCTTAGGCGCTTCCTGTCTTCGTGCACAATATATTCATATGCCACCTGATCAAAATAACAGCGATGTGGCCTGTTATCACTATCCAGCGTCGTCACAATTACGTCACTATATTTCAGCCCCATTTCTTTGACTTTTTGCTGCAAATTCTTACCTGCCCAGGTAATATTTCCGCCTTTTCCTATCACCTCGCCACGAATCCCGTCTGGATGTTTCGACAAAATAAAGCACTTAAACTTATCACCAAACTCTTTCTCAAGCTGGAATGCTACCTTCTCGCCAGCTTCGCCACCACGTTCTTCGTATGCGAGCACTACAATCATGTGATCTTTATCAAAAGTCGTATCAAGCACGCTCTGAAAAGTCGGACGTAAAACATCAATCGACTCGTTATACATCGTCACAATTACCACATGATAAATCTCGCTCGGCTTCGGGAAATATCCATCTTCGGCCGCCGCTACCATGCATAAATTCTGCAGATGCTGCTTATATTCATAAGCATCACTGCGCGTCCCCGCCAGGCGTTCATAGCTTTCTTTTGCGTTTTCTAAATCCTCTAGACGCTTTTTCCAATTTACGCGATGTCCACGCTCGAGCGTATTGTATCCCTGAACTGTGCGATACATAATTCCAATTGCCTTCACGAGACTCATAATCACAATGAAAAGCAAATAAATCGCACCAAAAACCGGCGAAGCCCACGACGCTACCACAAGACCCAAAACCACTCCTATACTCAGCGCAAATGGCAAAATCTCAAAAAAACGATAGCGCGCCGAACGCTTACCCACCGGAATTTCAACAACTTTAGACATCATCCTTCTCCAATAATATTCCTAAGGAAGCAAATCGCGACCACCAAAATCACGACGCTTATGCCAAGAAACAATCGCGAAATATCCCTTCCGCGCTTCGAATACAAACGAGCCGCAAGCAGCGTATGTCCAACGCCTATCGCTACCGCAATCACCGAGAACGATGTTAGGTACCACCAGTCACTATTACTATAGCTAGACAAGTCCGAATATCGCACAAAAACCTGCTTGCTACTCGGATTCAGATTAACTATCGGCATCAAAAATAGCCAAACGGCGAGTCCAAAATTAGCCGCCATCCAAACCAGCAGGCCTTTATCTTTCTTAAAAATCGTCTTAAAATCGGCTACTAATTCTTTCATGAGCTTTTTCTTATTTTATCATAATTGCAAAACTGCCGCCACTTTACCCCTTATGATATAATACCGTAAGAAGAAAACAAGCATAAGCATGAAAATTTCCGACCTAAACCCCATTTATGATCAGCTCCAACTCAAATACGGCGCACCCGAGCTAAACTCTATCTATAACGGCGGCTGCGAGAATCATCCCGACCTTTGTTTTGTCTTCATGAATCCCACTGGCCGCAATATCGCCTCTCTTAAATCCTGGCCGGGGCGCAAATCTCCATGGATTGGCACTAAAAATATCTGGTCGCTCTTCCATGGCTTAAACCTTGTTGACGAAAATATTTTTCAAACCATCCGTCGCATCAAAGGCAGTGATTGGACGCCAGAATTTGCTAATAAAGTCTACGACGATGTCGAAAAACACAAATACTTCATCACAAATCTCGGCAAGTGCACGCAGCTCGATGCGCGCGAACTTCCCGACTCCGTCCTCGCCGAATACCTTCATCTTCTCGAGCAAGAAATCGACATCATCAAACCAAAAGTTACCATTCTCTTCGGCAATCAAGTCAGCTCTATCGTCCTTGGCCAAAAAATTTCCGTCTCAACCGTCCGTAAACAGCCTTTCATTAAAAACATCAATGGCACAAACTACACTTTCTACTCCGTCTACTATCCCGTTGGCAACGGCCACTTCAATATCGACAAATCTATCGAAGATATTAAATGGATTATAAAAGAAGAGATTAATATACATAGCCAAAAAAAATGGAGCCGCTGGCAGGGGTCGAACCTGTGACCTGCTCGTTACGAATGAGCTGCTCTACCAACTGAGCTACAGCGGCACCTTAACTATCATCTTACCATAAAATTCCACATAAAACAAAAAACTGGCGCAAGTTTTGCTCCAGTTTTTCTTTTTCCATGCATGCCTATTTTATCAACGTTTCACTATCTTTTACTCGGTAAATAAAGAACCAATCCTGCTCGGCGCCAATTCCATTCATCAAAACATAACATTCGTCATCAGCAAAATCCAGGCTCTCAAGTTCCAGTCTCGGCTCATCGATTAAAAACGCCTCAACTTCTCCGCCGTCGCGACGCAGTCGATAGATTACATTCTGATTATTCTTAAGTCCCATCTTGCGAATCTTTAAACTCCAATCTCGGCGCGTCCAATCTGCTAAGAAAACCGCTCCATTTGTATATGCGATATCTTGCACTGTTAGCCCCGAACAAAAGTTCAAAGTCTCCCCCGTTGGCACAAAATCCTCATCAAGAAAGCTCATTTTTCCTGCCGAGCGAATCACATACCCACCGTCTGGCAAGCTTGCAATTCCACTTGCACCGAAATCGTCCAGCATCAATTGTGGCTCTTCACAAAAAGTCCTAGCGTCAATTCGCGCAACCATTTTTTTGATTCCATCTTCATCACGTATGCCTACTACAATCAAACGATTACGCTTTTTGTCGTAAGTCATACCATTCGCATGTCCGAGCTCGTAACTTTCTTGAGCGTCATTAGTCAGCATCAGAGTCTCTCTATCAATCAAAATTAACTGATTATTCGTCTCTCCTCCTTGCCTTGCCGATCCACGTGGGCGCGCCGCAATTGCAAAAGCATCTGGCAAAATCGCCATACTTTGCACTGAGCCAACTCCATCGGGTTTTAAACCCTGATAAACTAGCTCCAGCTCTAGTGGCGTCATGTCTTCTACTGAAATAAAATCCTTGCCAGCCATCATCTCTGCATAACCAAAATACAGCACGCCAAGCAAAAGCCCGACAAACAAAGTCATGCCAAGTAACCATTTCTTCATATTTTCACCCCCAAAAACACATCTCTGGAAAAATTTTAAGGTGCTATCTCTATCTTAAAAAATCCGCCTCTATCTGTCAAAAATCTCAGATATCTACTTGCATTCGCACGCAGAATCCTGTATACTACAAAGTACAAGGGCTCGTGGTATAGTGGTCTAGTACGCCTCCCTGTCACGGAGGAGATCGCCGGTTCGACTCCGGTCGGGCCCGCCAAATTTGTTAAAAACTCTCCCACTTCGGGAGTTTTTTTATGTTATCATATAACTATTGCGGGTATCGTATAACGGCTATTATGTATCCTTCCCAAGGATGAGACGAGGTTTCGACTACCTCTACCCGCACCATACGGGAAATTCGGTAACAATTACCGGATTTTTTGATTTCTATATCCATAGATTGGACTGATAGCGCGGACATAAACATTTTTATCATTATCAACCCAAAATCCGTCTGGGAATAGAATCTGTTTACACTTTTCGGCTTTTCAAGGAGAAAGGCGAATAAAATTGTTTCCTAAATTGTCAATGAGCTCCAGTGCAAATCTTGTAAAATCTGATTTTTCAGCAATAGTAGTTGTTTCTAAATTATCCCGCAATAATCCAAGTTTCTTAACGATTGCCTTGGCTTCTTCTAAATGTTTCTTAATGCCAAATCTTTGTCCGCTAATTCAAAAATGTGTCTGGGCTAGCGTCATCCTCGTCGGTTCTTTTACTGAATATAGATTTCAACATACACCAACTTATGGTATTTTTTCTGAATTTGATTTTGTATTCGCCAATATACAAATAATTGTTTTTTGAATTGTGGTTGCGAAATAACGATTTTAGGCTTCAATTTTTCTTGTGGTAATAACTCTTGTCGTTGTAATTCGTCCAGTATTGGTTGTAATCGGTTGATAGTTCTTTTAATCGCGTCAATATAATCACTCAATTTCTCCAACGGGTCAACATAAACGTCTTTAAGAGTTGGTATTCTTGGAAGTTGCACTAAATAGTTATAGCCATTTTTTCGTTCTTTCATGAATATTATTTAGCCAATCATGACATCAGCCGATAGTGCCGTCGTATTGTTTTTTGTAAGTATTGCGGTCTAGCCATAAACCACCTAAATGATCTCGATAATTTTCAAACTCTCTGTATCGTCCGGTTGCGTCTGATATAACACCTTCGCCCTGCTATAACATATCACTAATAAAGTCGAGTCTATCTTTTCTCGTTAGTTTATAATGCAAATACTGTTCAAACTCCGACAACCAGTGCTCCTTTCTTACCCACTAATACAATTAGTATCATTTAACTAATAGCCACAAGCAGAGATGCGTAAATTTGTATAATATTGAACTTTAGAATTAAAGGCATTGATGTAGGTTTGTTCGGCTTCTTGTGCTTTAAATCGATAATTACGTGGGCACACCTTTCCTTTTAATGTATAAGCGGAACACTGGCTCTGCGTCAAAACAACTCCTTGGTTTTCCCAATCATCTGCCTGTCGTTTCCAGTTTTGCCAAGTGTTATACAATGACGCTACATAAGAATCTTCATTTGCTAATGTTCCCGGAGTTTTATCTCCATAGGTTAATTTATAATTATCGCATTTGGTGTTTGTAGTCGTTTGGGTCGGTTTCTGTTCAGACGTAATTTCATTTTCATTTGTACTATCGACAGAATCATTGCTCGAAATGTTTTGTGTAACGGTACTAGTAACTTGGTTTTCGTTGCGTGATATATTAGACATTTTTTTCGAACTTGTTGATTCATTTACTGAATCAATATCGGTCTGACTAACGCTGGCGTCTTTTGCGGCAATTTCCACGTTGCTCAAACGCTGTTTTATGTCTGATATTTCCGATTCATTGTCTGGCGTGGGGTATTGGCTGTGGCAATCAAGTTGCGCTTTATATGACGCAATGAGTTTTGGGTAAAACTGTGGGTCGCCAACCTCTACGTCCATATATGCCGCGTTCAAACACGCCGCTAAGCCCACGTAATCGGTGTTCTGTTCCGCATTATTATCATCAGACGTATCTTTTACCGTCTCATCGTTTTTAGGCGTATTTATCAATGCAAAAACGCCAAAAGACAAACCGCCAACAATTACAATGGCGGCTAATACTTTGCCGATAATACCAAAATCAAAATCACCGCATTTCTTTTTGGGTTTGGACTCCGATGCCGTTTCAAAACCACGTTCGCGCATTATGCGGCGGACTTCATCTTCATTTCGCTGTTGCACGTCAGTCTTTTCCATTTTATCTCCTAATAACAATGCGTGATAGCAGAAGAACTATAGGTTGTAGTATAGCAATACGTCGTCGTATTTAGGTTTGTATTGTTTGTGGAATTAGATACTGCATTATTGGCTGATTCTAAATACGATTCCGTTTCGCTTAACCAAGATTTTGCACGAGCATAATCGGACTCATTGGAAGAATCACCATATTCTCCATAACACGATACTTCTTCCTTTGCTCCATTATTCATTCGTTTGATTAGAATTAAATTACTATCTGGGTCCGTGCCAGCGGCGTCAATTTCTTCTTGCGACACGGCATAATTTGTCTGCGCATCATAAACGCAGGAACGCAGACTTGTGGCTTGTCTTGCTTCTTTTTCCGCATTTTGCTGGTCATTTGAAATACTGATAATTGGTGACAATAGCATAAAAGCTGGAATCCCTACAAAAATGACTCCTACTACTATTTTTGATAAAGTGCTTGGGGCTTTTTGATTTTCTCGAGAATTTTCCATGTTACCATCCTTTCCCAGTCATACAAGCATTATATGCGTTACTAAATTCATTCGTCCCTTCCTATAAGTTGAATATTTCCCTTATATCTGGATACTGGTCTTTTATGATATTTTTCCATTCCTGCGTTTCGTTACGGGCGGGAATGTCATTTTTAGAATAAACCAATAGCACTTTGACGATTCTCATATCGTCGTCCAACAATAAAATGCATCTATTTCCAGAAGATTTAGGAGATATTTTTAGCCCGAAGATTGCAAAGTCTAATTTTACTAAACGATAATTGTCCGCGACTGATATTAAATCGGCGCGCTTGGTTAAGAGCATATTTTCAATGTGTTCACACACAAATATAATGTCATCTTGGGTTTTATTCCATTGTGACTTGTATTTCTTTTCGAAATTCTTAATAAAATGTCGCTTTGTAAAATCCTCAAAAACAACTTTATATTTGTGCTGGTCCATATATTTTCTCCGGTTCTTCTTGGAAAATTAAACTATATGGAATCGCCTCGCCATCTAAACAAATTTGCCACGGTAATTGTTCGTGCGTGAAATTAACTATGTCGTCCGTGGATTTTCCTTGCCATGCTTCGCCTATTCTTTTGATCAAATTGATTTCTTCCTTTGATAATTTACCGGTAGGAGCTTCTTTTTCGACCAATGAAAACATAATTGCTTTGCCGCTTAGCTCGCGTTTAATTGTCCCGTCTTCTTCCATTTCATCTAGGGCACGGAAATAGACGTCGGATACTGGACCACGCGGAAGTTTGCGATAAGTCATTCCAGACATTGGTTTTGAGTTTTCATAATACCAAATAAAGTCCGCGAGATAGACGAGTTTAGCAAGTTTAGTTTTTGTAATTTTACCGTCACTTTTATCGGCGCCATATCGAATAGCATTAAGAATAATCTGTTTATATTTATCAGTAGATGTCATTACGTCAGAGAAAACAGAAGAGCCGTCGGAAATACCGAGTATATCGTCGATTCCTACACGTAACACGGAAGACAGTGCCTCTGCTTGGCTAACAGTAAGCTCCTTTTTCCCAGCTTCAATATTGATGTATGTAGGGCGGCTAACACCAATGGCGCACGCAACTTGCTCTTGAGAATATCCCCGAGCTTGCCGTGCCTTAGTAATATTATTTGATATTTGCCCACTCATAACCATATCCCTTTCGCTTATGTTAACTATATTATAACGCACATTATACCAAAATGCAACTACTTATGTTAAAAATCTTTACAATTTTATGATTTATTCTTAACATATGCTTATGAGTATGCTACAATAATATTAACCAAGCTCGACGGGGCTTGGGAGGTAAAAAAGAAGACACCTTCGAAAAGTGTCTCTTCTGTAAATAGCCCGTTAAGCTTTATATTCTTATTTTACCATAAGCATAATTTAATGTCCACGAACGAAGAGATAACTGGCGAAAGGAATAGAGAAGCAAGATGTCCGTAAAAGTTATTTCTTATGACCTAGGCAAACCAGAAACATCGCAATCCTATACTCAACTTATAGAGGCAATTAAGGGATTGGGTGGATGGGCGAAGCCGCTAGAATCATTCTGGCTAGTAAGTTGCGAGAAGTCGTGCGTCGATATTCGCGAATCTTTGAAGCCCTACTTAGATTCTAATGATAGATTATTTGTAGCGACAATCCCGCTCAATGCTTGGGCTGTGTATAATTTACCACGAGACGTTACTGATTGGATGAATAATCATTAACGTAATCAAGGGCTTGGTCGCTTGCTTTGTGGCAAGCCGCAACCAGCCCTTGCTTTTGGTTTTACTAACCCCTTATAACTCCATTACCTTGTTATTATCTAAAAGCTATCTCTGATAGTCAGCATAGAGTATTTTGCGCCAACGCGTAATTTCATTGTTTATTTCAGATATGCGCTTATATAGATAATCGGGGTAAGATTCGCCACCTTTCAGGGGTTCAATGCTGTAAACATTATCACTCATCCCGCACCACAAGCCTTCGGGCTTATTTTTTATACCGTTTATGCTAAAATTAGAGTATCATGGACGAGTCTCAAAACAACACAAACAATACCGATTTAAATCTAGTTCCGCCAGAGGAGAATCCTCTTCAGGAAGCCCCGAAAGCCGACGACCAAAGTGGCGCCATCGGCGACGCTTTAAATCCAAACAATTTTAGCTCAGACAGCGATCCGCTCCTGTCTGGCACTACTTCGTCAGAGCCAGCCGAACCTATCGCTCCACCTATCGCCACCGAGGAAAAGCCAACCAAGACTAAAATTAAAAATAAAGGCCTTCTAATCGGCATCGGCATTACCGCACTTAATCTCATCATCTGCGCCGTCGCCATTATTATTTGTGTAAATATCTCCAATAAACCAGCCGAGAGCGCTCCAGATACTGCCACCAAGACTGACGATTTCCCAAATTCCCTCCAATGTGAAGTTAATGACTGCCTCGCAAATATCAAACTCGACTCCACTCTTGATCAAATCACCAACTATCTCGGCATCAAACCCGAAGAAAGTAGCAGTGCCGAATACGTTCTCTCAGACAACATCACTCTCAATGTTCGCGTCGGCTCTTATCCGGATTTCTCTCTCGATTTTAAAGACAAAACCAAGCTTAAAGATTCCAAGTTTACCGACGAACAATACCAAGAAATCCGCGCTCACGGCTACACTTATAAAGGCGATTCAAATTGGACCAGAAAAGACGTCGAAAAACTCATCGGCAAAGGCACTCTCACTGGCCGTTCTAATAGTTACACTAGCTACACTTGGTTTAATCAAAGCAATAAAACCTACTTCACTCTAAGCTTCAACGTCGATGGCGATACTTACTATTCGCCACTATCGACCCCAAATTCTTTCTAACAAAAGGACCAGATTATGCAACCAAATAATTTTAACCAAAATCAAACCCCATATCAACCAGGTACTAACGGCCTCCAGCCAAGCACCTACTATGAATATTCACAGCCAGCTCAGCCGACACCGCCAGTTTCTGCCGCCAAGTCTAACCCCCTCCCAACCATCCTCGCCATCATTTTTGGCATCACGACCATTGCCCTAGGTGGTCTTATCGCCTACGATAAACTTGTCGCAAATAAATCCGAAATACCCGTTGATGATAATAGCGTCATTGCGCTAAGTACCCCGCTCTCAAAAGTTGACGCCGCAAATTACACAAAAGCGCTCGCTGGTCGCGTTTTTACTGTCGACGGCAGCTTTGAGCAAACCATCAAATTCACTTCGGCCACTGAGTACGAATATAGCTACTATCAAAACCCAGCCACCGACATCGCCAACTTCGACCTCAGCCTCAAGCACGGCTCTTATACTATCAACGGCACCGAGATTAATCTCGATAGTAATGACTCTTTTATCATTACAAACGATTATCTAGTCAAAAAATCCGATAAGCTCAGCAAAAACACCGCCACTGTTTACTTCGACTCCATTCAGCTCCAAAATACTTACACTAGCATCACCAAAGCTCTCAAATCCAAGCTCTCGTCCTGGGGCGGCGACGCTAGTTACAAAGCCAGCAAAGCCTACCTCTCGCATCTTTCTTGCTCCACCAACAGTAAACGCCTCACCAACGCCGACAACTACATCTGCAACACTGATTTCGACCTCTATTTCGACGCCAAAAGTGTTGAAAAAACTCTCGCCGAACAAAAAGTCGCCAACTGGGCAACACTCTGCCGTAATTTCGCCGGTCTTAAATTCTACAATGGCAACTGTGGCGCAAATAATTCCATCGCTATTAGCCGCAATCTCGTAGTTCGCATCTCAAACGATGACAATTACAGCATTACCGGCATCTGGACCGATGCCGAAGCCGCTACTTCAGCCAAAGACGACGATACAAGCGAAAAATCCACCAACTAACCCGCCATTTTCTTGACTTTTACGCCAAAGTGTGCTATAATAAACAGATATGAAGCTTTCTCGTTATAAGCATTCCTCTCCCGTTTCTTATGCCTTTGGCGCCACACTCTGTCTCGAGCTCTTGAAGACGCGCCCCGACACTATCAAGCGCGTCTTTTTGCGCCCCAATACTAATCATGGCCAAGATCTCAATCGCATTCTCGAAGAGCTAGCCGAGAGGCATATCGAAATTATCGAATCGCCAAAGCCATTCAATATCCTTAGTGCCAAAGATAGCTGTCTTTTGATCGCCGAATTTACCAAGTTCACCACCACTCTTGACGCCACCAGAAATCATCTCGTACTTGTTAATCCTTCCGATGCAGGCAATCTAGGCACCGTCATCCGCACCGCCGCTGCCATGAATTTCAATAATCTCGCCATTATCGAACCTGCCGTTGATCATTTCAATCCCAAAGTCGTTCGCGCCACCATGGGCGCCATCTTTCATCTTAATATCGAATACTTCCCAAATTTCGAGACCTACACTAAAAAATACCCTCGCCCGTGCTTTGCATTTATGCTTGACGCCAAAAGTCAACCTGCCGAGAATTTCATAGACGCAAAAGCACCCTATTCGCTCGTTTTTGGCAACGAAGCCACTGGCCTACCTGACAGCTTTGCAAACACTTGTCAGCCTGTCATTCTTCGCCAAAGCAGCCAAGTTGATAGCCTCAACCTCAGTATTGCCGCCAGTATTGCCATGTATCTCTTTAAACAATAAAAATCCCCCATCAAAGGGGGATTTTAAAATCTTAAAGCTACTATTCTTCTACCGTTTCATCTATTACTGGCTCTTCTTCGTCGGCCGCCACATCGCTATCAATTTTAATGCGTTCATGTACTTTTTCCTCCCCGCGTAGTTCCTGCATCTTCTGATCGAACATCGTAAAACGAATCCAAATTGACTCATACGACACCGAATCCTCCGCTTTCGCCGTTAACTTCACGATATAATAACCATCACCATTCGCCGACACAAACGGCTCCGAAATATCACCTACTTTCTCCAGCGCAAACGCCATTTCGGCCCGCCCACTATCAAGATTATCGCGTCCGACTGCACTATTTGTCGTTTCGTATGTCACTTTATCGCTATCTGCATACTCCGCTATTGCGGCCTGCATATCTTTATTCGACACCAAAGTCTTGCTAATTTTATCCGCTAATTCACGCGCCTCTGTATCTGTTTCTACCGAGATTTTCTTCTTCGCTAACGAAAGCTCCAGCATACGACGATATTCCGTCAAACTTAGTCCAAAATTCTCGCGCACAATTCCCGCAAACGAAGCTTCGCTACGCATTTCGCCCTCAATCATGCGATGCTTATTCACAACCTCATCAATCTCTTCATCTGTCACACTCTTGCCCAATTCATCCAGTAGCGCCATCGCATACGCATAATCCTCCGCCGAATTCAAAGCCTGACGACGATAAAACTCCATCTGGCTCTTTGAGTCTTCCGAATCATCAAATTTGCCTTGCTGACGCTCAATCGACGCAATACTACTGCGATACAACATCAAATAATCCGAAAAACGCACTTTTTTGCCATCTACATCAGCCACCGAAAGTGGAATCACGCGCGTAAAGCGATATGCCACGTCGCCCGTGCTATTCATCTTATAAAGTTGGAACCATCCAACAAATGCAAATGCGCCAAGCGCAATCAATCCAATCAAGATTGCGTTGATCATCAAGCGATGCTTCGCATACTGAAATGGATAACGAAACTTTTTCCCCTTCGTTAGCACTTCCTCGCGCGACTCTTCAAGATTCGCCTGCGTCACTACGCGGCTACTAATCTTTTTCTCGCCTTGTTCCTTTTTCTTCAATAATTCCTTAATCTTCATCTTCGTCCTCTTCCTTTATATCCACCACGTGCGCCGCATTTTGCAATTCTGCATGTACTTCTTCTGGATGGCTTACCCGGCTTAATATCAAATCACCTGCCGCCGTCTGCACCAATATCGTTCCGTAATTAAACATATTTCCCATCAATCCCAGCACACCATAACTTACTGCCATTATTTTTGCAAGATCAAGATCTACGACCGTACGTTTAAAAAGCCCTTTCTGTCTTACTTGTCTCAGTCTCTCATTAGTCAATAAATAATAGCTAAAATGCCACAATATATAACTATATAGCCAGCACATCGCTCCAACCAAAACTAGCGCAACTCCCACCCAAATCATCTGAGCATTATCGCGCAAAAGATAAATCAACCCCCCGCCCAGGGCCGCAAACAGCACAAAAAAGCAAAAACCTTTCACGGACGTCAAAATATGACGCCTGAACACTAATATTACTTCCTCCCCTATGCGTTGCCCTTCAAAATCGGCTGTCATTACTATTATTATACCATAAACAAAAATCGCACCCATTTTCAGGAGCGAGCTTGGTAGCCCGGACGCGAGTCGAACGCATAACCTTCTCCTTAGGACGGAGCTACTCTATCCATTGAGTTACCGGGCCACTGCCTACATTTTACCACAAAAAGACGCCAGCCCTTATATGAGCTAGCGCCTAAATGCAAGATTTAACGCGTATATTTTTCTGCCAAAGTCTTATAAGTCTGAATTTCTTCCGGTTTAAACCAGTACGAAACCTCAGCTTCAGCCTCTTCTGGGTTGCCCGAAGCGTGAATCAAGTTCGGCACAGCCTCATCGTGTGCGTCCGCATAACCAAAGCTGATGTGTGCATAATCACCACGAATCGTACCCATATCCGCCGCCATTGGCTCAATCGAACCAACCATCTTGCGTACGAGCGGTACCGCC
>SAMEA104315433__coassemble_513_pt1 | contig 17845 bp, 16 predicted proteins | sample SAMEA104315433__metabat2_low_PE_020 | metagenome-assembled genome bin SAMEA104315433 (sample SAMEA104315433) | gut metagenome | biome: Monkey gut; feature: monkey-associated habitat; material: faeces | place: China | collected 2013
GATAAGAGGCGGGATTGGCGTAAATATATACACCAACCCCGCACAGTGCGACAAGAGATACAACTATCCTACGAAAACGCAAGAGTTGTCGTTTAGTCATCTCTAGTAATTCTCGGCTTGCAACTCAAAGAATGATTGCGGGTGAGCACAAACTGGGCAGACCTCAGGTGCAGAGTCGCCAGAGTGAATGTAACCACAGTTGCGGCATTTCCAGATAGTGACGCCATCGCGCTTGAAGACGATACCCTTCTCGATGTTGGCAAGAAGCTTGCGATAGCGCTCTTCGTGCTCTTTTTCGACACCACCGACACCCTCAAAGAGAGCGGCAATTTCTTCAAAGCCTTCCTCGCGAGCTTCTTTGGCGAACTGAGCATACATGTCGGTCCACTCGTAGTTTTCACCAGCAGCGGCGTCAGCAAGGTTGGTCATGGTCTCTGGAACTCCGCCATCGTGAAGTTTCTTGAACCAGATTTTAGCATGCTCTTTTTCGTTGCGAGCAGTTTCTTCAAAAATGGCAGCAATTTGCTCGTAGCCATCTTTTTTGGCACGGCTGGCATAATACTGATATTTAGTATGAGCTTGAGATTCGCCGGCAAAAGCTGTGTTGAGGTTTTGCTCGGTCTTAGTTCCCTTCAATTCTGGCATAATTCCTCCTAATTTTTCTTATATTTTAACATTTTGGGGGCGCCAATTAAAGTGGGCGAGTTCGACAATAACAGATAGGTAGTGTATATTTATAGATATGGGAATTGAGCGTGTCATCGATACGAGTCTACACGAAGACGATTCGGAGGAAAAAATTGTCGAGCTAAGTTTGCGACCGACGAATTTTTCAGACTATATCGGCCAAAAGCGTCTCAAAACAAACTTGAAGCTAGCAATTGACGCCGCGAAAAAACGCGGCGATGTACTTGACCATGTGCTACTTTATGGGCCGCCAGGACTTGGTAAGACGACAATGGCGGGCGTGATTGCGCATGAGATGAATGCGAATTTTCGCGCAACTTCAGCGCCATCGATCGAGAAGGCAGGCGACCTTGCGAGTATTCTGACGAATCTTGCAGATGGTGATATATTATTTATCGATGAGATCCATCGCTTGCGCCGAGCCGTAGAAGAGATTTTATACTCTGCGATGGAAGACTACAAACTAGACATTGTAATTGGTAAGGGGCCAGCAGCGCGCAGTGTAAAGCTGGATTTGCCGAGATTTACTTTGATTGGCGCAACAACGCAGGCTGGAAACTTGGCCGGACCACTGCGCGATCGCTTCGGGCATTCATTTAGACTAGAATATTATGCGAATGGTGATATACAGAAGATTATCGAGCGCTCGGCAGATATTTTGAACACAAAAATCGAGCCAGAGGCAGCAAAATTGCTAGCAGAGCGCTCAAGACTGACGCCGCGCATTGCGAATAGGCTTTTAAAACGCGTGGGCGACTATGCCGACGTAAACGGCGACGGAATTATTGACGTTCCGACGACGGAAGCGGCGCTAAAAATGCTAGAAATTGACGAGCTGGGGCTAGACCCAGCAGATCGCAATATGCTAACACTGATATATGAGAAATATGGCGATAGGCCAGTGGGTCTCAATACGATTGCGGCGCTAACGGGCGACGAGCAGTCGACGATTGAGGATTATTACGAGCCATTTTTAATGCAACTTGGTATGCTACAGCGCACACCAAGAGGACGCGTGGTAACAGATATTGCGAAGAGGCATTTGGGGTTCTAGTTGTGGCTCTGGATGAAATATATTATAATAGCCCCACAGCCAGTCCAATTCTAGGACTTGAACTGACTGATTTTGCTGGGATTAGTGCCTACTGATTATTCAGTGGCACTTTTTCTTGTCCCTTCGAATTGGAGCGTTCAATAGTACTTTGTGTGATATTCTCATATTATGAGTAAAAAGATAATGGATAATAGCGTTGCCGAGTTGGTTATTACTATCATTGGTGGGCCTCTTGGTATTCATAAGTTTCTAGAGAAGGACTACAACTGGGGAATAGCCTATCTTCTGACTTCCGGTCTTTTAGGGATTGGATGGCTGTTCGATATTTATGCGTGCCTATATTATCGTGGGAGAAAATTTACAAAAATAAAAGACGACATAAAAGGTAATACACTTAGGTGTAATGAGCTCAATGAGCATATAGAGACTTTAAAGAATTCGTACGCTGATATTAAGCGAATAGACTATGGAGCTGCAAACATTGCGGATACTAGCAATTGGAATTTTAAACGCCCAGCTATGCGAAAATTTGCCGAAGCAAAGAATATTTATAACTGTTCGCGATCCGTTTGTACTAATGCGAGGAATCAACCTTTTAAATATGTATGCAAATACTTTAATATTAAAAGCACCGATGAAAATCTGCAAAAATTTGAGAAAATATTAAACGATTTCTCTGCCGCCGAACAAGGTAAGCAACTTCTAAAAAATGAGCGAGACGAAATAGTGGCCAGCATTTCGAAGAGGGTGCCTCTACTTATTAGAGTTTTTAATAAAAAGCGATTGATACGAAAACTAGGCTTTGACGATATTGATTTTAGTGAGCTTTATTTTCCACGTTTCACTTTTTGCTATATAAGTTCTGGCGGCAATAGCTCGATGAGAACCGATATTGTGTTAAATATCGAAAACCTAAACAGGTTCGTCGATTATTTAGCAAGTTCAGTAAAATTTAAGAAGAGCATAGCTGGACAACGAGCATTGATGACTTCATCTCTACGGGAAGAAATAAAAGAGCGAGATCATTATACTTGCAAAAAATGTAAGAATTCTACAGAGAAAGAACCTAATCTACTTTTGGAGATTGACCACATTGTACCGCTCTCTAAGGGAGGTCTTACAAGTAGAGATAACTTGCAAACATTATGCTGGAGATGCAATAGAAGTAAAGGCGCAAAACTAGAATAGTTAGAAGAGCCGACCCCCTATAAGGTCGGTTTTTCTAATTATTATCAAATCTTGAATTGATGCCATTCGCCGTCTTTGTCATATTCTTCGTTATCTTGAAGATAAAAAGTTCCATTAGATTTAACGTCTATGATTCCGCCACATAAATTCAAATCAGCATGTTCATGAATGAATTTCTGCAGCGCATTGGCTTTTTGGCGAGTTTTATCATTGTCAGTCGTAAAACCAGATTTAGTATCATAAATGCCAGTAGTTCCATCCTTATATTTAATAATATAGTCTGGATAGAACGCCTTGCGATGAGTTTTCTGCTTTTCATCTAATTCATAGAACGGAATTGCAAAATAACATCTCATTTTCTCGCCATTCTTATACCACCACTCGATCTTATTACTTCGGTTTAAGGCCTCTTCAAAGCTCTTCTCTGTCTGAGGCGCATTAACCTTGCGATAATATTCCTGCATTGCATTGTTTGGTGAATATACTTTTTCGTAATTCTCGCTGAATATATCTTGTTTAGGAATAGAGAATTCTAACTCTTCCAATTCCCTGCTTCGGCGTTTTATCATTTCAGCACGATAGTCACTATCATATACATCTAGAGCTCTGCTAAAAATAAACTCGAAGGTCTCTTGATTTAATGCTGAGCATGCAATGATCTTTTGCACCTGCTCGATGCCTATATTTGCTTTATGGAACCATGAATATAATGTTCCGCAAACAATACTCTTGGTACGTGCCCAGTTCTTAAAATGACCAGTGAAGCTCCTAAGAATTATATTAAAGGCCTTCTCAATACTTGCTGGATCAGCATTGACAGACAACACATCAAACTCTTCTCTCTTGTATTTATCTATATTATTAAATACGGCGTTTGAAATTATAGGAGTAGTTAACTCTTTATCATCCATTTCGAGGATTCCATCAATCTTCTCATATCTCTTCTCGCCAACAATCTCATTGTCATCAACCTTAAATGTTTGATCTAGAAATGTTTCAAGAATCCCCTTAAAATCGGCACGCAAGTCTCCATAGTCGGTGCGATGCAAAAAGATGCTTGGGAGCGTCACTTGAGTAATCCCCTCGCGTCGATATGAATATTGATTTTTTATAAGGTTTTTTGCATCAGTATCGTTATTGTCGACAATTATATCAGACAAGTTCGTATATACGTAAGCTCTATTCAAATCATCATTCTCATAATGTCTGGCCTCGGGCATGCGCAAAACGCGCCCCACGGTCTGAATTGTGAAAGTCTCCGATTGCATATCACGTAGCATTACAAGAATCTGAGCGCGAGGACAATCCCAACCTAGTGCGATAGCTGTTTTAAAAATAAGGACCTTTACCTTGTTTAGATTATCTTCGATGTTATCAAGATTTTCCTTTTCACTTGAGAGCCAAATTGCAACATCGCCATTTCTGTATTTGTATCCCCTGCGTTGAAGAATATTCTCGACAATATTTCTATCTTTAATATCGAGGTCAGTAGTAGTTTCTTTATCATTAGGCAACTGAATAAGCACTAGTGGATTAACACCAATATTGTTATCTTGATATATTCTTTCTAATTCATCGCGTTTATCTAGTGCGGATTTTACTACAACTTCTATGGCGTTGTCGCGCTCATTAATATTATTCGCTATATTATTATTTACGCAAACTTCTTTCTTTATTAGACCACTCTCGACCACCTCATTAAACGGAACATCATAAATATCAGTGGATTTAGATTTTGGCGTAGCGGAAATCTCTAATACAAGATCTGGCTTTATTACTGTATTGACAAATTCTTGAGAATTCTTGCCATAAAAAGTCTGATGACTTTCATCAACAATTAGTATGATTCCGATGCCAGCGTCGCGAGTAGCATCAAGAATGTCCTGAAGATTCTTTCCATCTTCGCCTCGTCTCACGGCAGTATTTGCCCATTCGTCGCCCTTTTTGCGAAAAACTTTTTCCCAGTTTGAAAATAAGACCGTATTTTTCAATAAGGCACCAGCAGGAACGGCTTCTACGTCCATAAATGTATATTCAGTATCCGCAAGCAATTTTGAGATTTTCTTACGAGACTGCTCATGCAACTTGTTTGGCGCCGCCCAAACAAAAGCATAATTATGGTCATCAAAATAATCCGCTAGCGTGCGTAAGATTTCACCGGCCATAATCGTCTTTCCGGACCCTGTAGGACTTTTGAAGACGATTTGAGGAGCGGGGGCGAGCTTATTATTAGAATGCTCGGTAAGACGATTACGAATCATCATAGAAACATTGTCTACGGCATCGCGCTGAAAATCCTTTAATATCATTGCCTACTCCTCATAATTTCATCTTCGATTTTTTTATGTGAGCGCAAATAATCTACTGGCATTGAATGAAATTCAATATCAAAATTTAATTCATAATCCTCTTCTAGCGAGTCGCGACTATATGAAAAGGTGTAAACTTTTGCCGGTAAAAGATTCTTATTCATCTCTTTAAGCTTGTCGATGGCTTTTTCTTGCGAGAAAGTGTTCAATACCAGCACTAAGTAATTATCGCCATTAAAGAAGATGTCGTAATCCTCCCCTTCTGCGACTAGGTTAAAGTTATTTTCTTTAAGCTGCAAGATGTCGGAAATATATGGAGCCACCCTTTCGCAATTTTGATCTATAGTCGGAGCTTTATCTAGATACTCAACTTTATAATATCGAAGATTCTCGGGAAGTCCCTCGGAATATTTACTGCCATCTTTGCGAGTTCCAGTAATTACAGTCTTATTGCGAACATACGTAACATCTTCTGCGATTTTTACGGAATTTTCTCCTTTATCTCCGTTGTTCGTACACAATATAAACTGACGATGTCCGCCATCCTCGGCGTTTAGTTCCATGACAGCCTGCCCTGTTGTGCCTGAGCCCGCAAAAAAGTCGAGAACAGTGGCATTTTTATTCGTTGATAATTTTATACACCATTCCACTAATTCAACTGGCTTAGGATTACTAAATGCGCTTCTATACCCAAGCACATTAGCTAACGTCTTTGTCCCTCTTGCATTCAGAAGCTTAGAATCATCCAACCAAGAATCATCAAACCATAGCTTCTCATATTGATATTTATTCTGATCTTCGCCTTCTTTGTAATAATGCTTTATGTAAACTACGCCATTTTTAGCGAGTAAATCGCCGCTATCGGTATCAAATTTCTTCTTGCTCCACATCCAACACCCCTCCTTGTTTTGATGCATCTTAGGCAATATTTTTTCTTTGTATTGTTCTGGCTCTTCATAAGTTAAAGTATTATCGTTTAGAACATATATTGGATACCATAAATTAGGGCGCGCTTCCCTTGTTCCGTGTGGGCCATTATCCTGAAGCGGTACAATATAATACTCACCTCTTTCATCTTTATACGGATATGTTCTTTTACCGATAATCTTTTTCTGCAAAATAAGCTCTGTTTTATTTTTTGCATAAATGAGCAAATAGTCATTTAAAGTCTGAAGTTCGGCTGTACCTTTTGTAGTAGCCGCTCCACGGCCTTTTCTTGGTGCGCAACCAATATAATTTGCGCTTCCAAATATATCATCCATTAGTAGTTTCAAAGCAAACAACTCATTTTCATCTATTGATATGCAAATGAAGCCATTACTATTTAAGAGGTTTTTGGCGAGTTTCAGGCGGGGTTCCATGAAGCTTAGCCATTTACTGTGCCTAAAGGAATCTTCTATATCTACGTAGCTATCATTGTAGACAAAATCTTTATTTCCGGTGTTGTATGGCGGATCTATATAGATAACGTCAACCTTGCCGGCGTGGGTGTAGTTTAAAATCGAAAGCGAATCAAAATTATCGCCTTCAATAATAAGATTCTCTTTATTCTCGTCCGAGTTGATTATTCTACGTGAAGTATCTTCTTCGAGATACAGATAGTGATTCAAAAAATCCGCGATCACTTTCTCGGTTTTTTGTTCCCATACTAGGCCATATTTTTTATACTTATTTAGGCGCTTAATTTCCGCAATTAGTTCATCGCGCGAAAAATCAGCATAGTTTTTGCCACCGGCCGAGGCCGTCTCGCTTTCATTCATTGTAGGTTCCAATTACAATTATGTTTTTAATTTGGCCGGGATTTCGCAATAATAAAATTGCGCCCCACAAATGACCGGCTGGAACCTACAATTTCGCGACAAAGGCAAAAACAATAGACCGGCTCTTTCTGGAGCGCAATTAATGTTTTTGCAGATACGAAAATGTATCGACTTTGTCGCTCTAAATGTTCGTTAAATTGTAAGTTCCACTTTTATTATAACAGTTTTAGGGCGATATGGGGTGGATAGTAGAAGAAGCTGTGCGATGAATTGTTTTAAAAACATGCCATCAAAAAATGTGGCTTCGCCTTAGGTATCTCTCCGTTCGGCCCGGCCACCTCGTAATGTCTTTATTATAGCATGACTGTTTGATGTTCTGGCTGAAATATATTATAATAATCCCACAGCTAGTCCAATTCTAGGACTTGAACTAGCCGTTTGTTGGGGAATTAGCGCCAATGGTTATTCATCAGTGGCGCTTTTTCTTAGATTTTCGTAACCTAAGGCTAAGTTTGATTTCGAAAAACGCGATGCGCAAAATCTACTAACATACCCTCCTTTCGGAGACTCCTAGATCCTAGAAATCCGTTTACTGAAGCCCCCAGGTCAACGCCGCAGTATACAGCGCGAGGTTTCAGGAAACACCTAAAAATCATTCTCCCAACCGCGCTTAGAATATACGGGTCGCGAAGAATAAAAAAGCATGAGTACAAAAATCCGACCATTTTGGCCGGATTTTTTGGGGAGTGGATTTTCGCTAGCTCTTTCGCAAGCAAACATGCGAAATTAGCGCGAAATCTTAATACCGTAAGGCTCGAGACAGGCGCGAAGGTCGGCCAGTGACGCCTCGCCAAAGCGATAAATGCAGGCAAAATCTCGCTCGGTTTTGTCTGCCACATCGAAGATGTATTTCCAGCCATGACGGCGCAGACAGTCAAGCGTGTGACTCTTGAGGCCGATGTCGGCGAGCGCAATGTTGTAGGGCGCACCGGCTTTTTGCATTTCTTCGTCGTGCTTAATTTTAGCATTGAGCTGCTTCTCGCGAGCGAGCTCTTTTTTGAGGTCGTCAATCTTTAAATTGGCGCGACGCAGTTGCAACTTAGCCTCATAAGCAGCATTGAGTAGCTCCTGACGCGACATCATAAAAAGTTCGACATCAAAGTTGCGCTCATAGATGAGCCTCTCGATAAAATGCTTGCGGGCGCGGACGAGAATTTCTTCGGCCTTAGGCTTTTTAGTACCCAAGACGCCAGCAACCAGCAAAGAACTAAGTGGCTTCTCGCCGGTCAGCCCATAGTGAAGCTTCATTGCATTTCGCTCATCCTCGCTCATATCGGACAAAACATCGTTGATCTCGGTAATAATCGGGAGCGACAAACAGACCCCCACTGCTTTTCCATCCCAGAAGATATCGTTAATCATAGCCTCGTAAGCCTGTTCGATATCCATTTTCACCAACTCCTTTCAAGGTGCGATTTTAGCGGATTTTTGGCACAAAAAACCACCAGATAATTCTATTGTATCATAATCTGGTGGATTTGTCAATATGCAGGACTAGCGGAAGATGCCGTGTTTCTTGGCTTTGTCGAATTCTTGGAGGAGTTCCTTCTGCTTCTTACTGAGATTGCGCGGGATTTCGACATTGACCGTGACGATGTGTGGACCGCGCTCATCAGAGCCAAGACGTGGAGCGCCGTGGCCGGAGAGCTTGAAGTTGGTGCCTGGCTGAGTGCCAGCTGGAATCTTCATCGTGACTTTGCCGTCGACAGTTTCGACATCGACCTCGGTACCAAGTACGGCGTCAACCATAGAAATTGTAACCTCGGAAAGAATAAGATCATCCTCACGAGTGAGAGTTTTATGGGCGCGGACGCGGACCTCGACATAGAGATCACCTCGCTCGCCACCCTTCTCTGGCGCTTCACCACCCTTGCCACTAAGGCGAATGGACTGACCGTCGTAAATACCGGCCGGGATTTTGAGCTTAAGTGGTTTGCCGTCGATTGTAACTTCCTTAGTGACGCCAAATATAGCATCCTCGAAGTTGATCGTAATACTAGTGCGTAAATCGCGACCACGGCGAGCACCACGGAAGCCGCCAAAGCCGCCGCCAAACATGGCACCTAGAATGTCGTCGAGACCGCCGCCACCGAAGTCGAAGTTGAACGATTGGCCGCTATAGCTGTAACTACCGCCACCAAATGGGTTACCGCCGCCAAATGGGTTGCCGCCACCGGCGCCACCAACACCGGCATGACCAAACTGGTCATAGCGTTGACGCTTGGTTTTGTCGCTAAGAACACTGTAAGCTTCGTTGATTTCTTTGAACTTTTCTTCGGCTGCTTTGTCGCCCGGATTTTTGTCTGGATGATATTTGACAGCAAGCTTACGAAAAGCTTTTTTGATTTCATCATCAGATGCACCCTTTTGGATGCCGAGAACTTCATAATAGTCTCTTTTACTCATGTGTCTAGTATAGCATTTAGCAGTCTAGGGGGCAAGAGTGCTAGCTATTTATCATGAGAATGCCGACGAAAATTAGAAAGCCGGCTACCATGTAGCTATAGATAACTTTTTTGGTCATTTTCTTGGCGTGAATAAACTTCGGAAAGGCGCGACCGAGTAGAATCGCCAGCACAAAACCCGCCACAAGACTTGCGACGCGGCTAACAACCGTAAAGAGCGCGACCACTGGCGCCATGATAAGGCCAAGTTTTTGAAGAATCTCGGCAAAGGTAGTAACGATATTATCTGCCCACATAGCAAGATTGTTGGCGTGGCGTTTTTTATGTGTCTTAAAAGTGCGTTTTAGGGCCGTGCGCCAATTTTCGAACAAAATTAGCGCAATAATCGTGGCGACACAAGAGCCGAGCTCAAAATAGAAGAAGGACTGCGAGAAGAGCGTAAAATCTTTGACGCCATCAAGAAAATAGACAAAAACAATGTCGGAGGTAATTGAAAAAGTAACTGAAACGAGTGTAAGGCCGGCCGTGACAAGATCAGGTGCTTTGCCCTTTTTGCCGTCATTGCCACTAAAAACAATAATGACCGCCGCGACCATAATAAAGATAAAAGCGAGAGCTTGGCTGGTGGTGATTTCTTGACCCAAAATAGTAACGCCAAGCGCAAGACTGAGCAGTGGGCCTACCTGGCTATAGATAGAAACGTCGATAGTATCGCCAGATTGGAGCGATTTATAGTAAAAGGCCGAGCCGATAGTATTGATAACGCCAGCGAACATCAGACCGACAGCATTATCTAACGGTATCATAAAGACAGAGCGACCAAAAATTGCTAAGACCAGCAACATGCCAAGGCTAAAGGTAATGATATGTGTCGCCAAAAATGAACCGGCACGCTTCTTCGGCATGGCGGTATCAATTACAAAGTTCTGCAAGACGGAACTTAGGCTATAGAAAATCGATGAAAAAATAGGCAAAAGTAGCCACAAATACCCACTCATGCCTTTATTTTAACATAAGCTTTTGTGGGATTTTAAGTTATTTGCGCGTGCGCCCCGCGACGGCTTCAAGATTGGCATCGTCAGCAAAAGTCTCGTTATCGGCGCCAAAAAGCTGCTCCATAAGATTGGCGAGCGTAACATAGCCGACGATTTTGCCCTCGCGATTTATAACGAAGGCAAAATTATTATTGGCGCGGATAAAGGTCGCAAGCAGCATCTCGAGCGAATAATCTTGGCGAGCGTAGCAGAAGTCATGACTGATATGATCAGAAACAAAATCTTCGGTAGCTTTGAGGGTGTCTAGGCCGTCAAGTCGCAAAAGTCCCGAAATCTGGTCGCCAGAGTCTTTAACCGGAAAACAATTTTGACCGGTTTTATAGAGACGATCGAGAGTTAGCGGATCGAGTGGATCGATTTCGCGCAGATAAGTAATGTCTTTTTCGGAGTGCATGATAGAGCTAACTGGCATGACAGGAAAAGACATGGCGCCGGCAATAATGTCGCGCTCGGCATCGCTAAGGACGCTTTTATTACAGCGTTTTAGGAGTTTAATTAATTCTTCCTTGGTGGCAGGCTTATAAGGGGTATGTTTTTTGGGTGGACGATATTTTTCAAGTCTGGGATCAAGAAAATTAGTCAAGCGGGTCATCAGTGTAGAAAATAGCTTGCTCATGGTATAATTTTAGCATGAATAAGGTTACTATTGGGATCGTGATTGCAATCTTGGCCGGTTTTGGCGGACTCGTAATCGTAATGTCGATGCAAAATGAAAAAGCTACAGTAAATACCGATGGAACGACGACCAGCGTCTTGCAAGAAGCTACTGACGCAAACGGAAATATCGCCGACCACGTACGCGGCAAGGCTGATTCGAAGGTACTTTTAGTTGAGTATGCGGATTTGCAATGCCCTGGTTGTGCAGCCGCAATGAAAACCGTAAATGAGATTTATGAGGAATACAAAGACCGCGTAGCCTTTACTTTCCGCAGTTTTCCGTTGCAATATCACCAAAATGCGCGCGCCGCATCGGCAGCTTGCGAAAGTGCTGGCATGCAAGGTTACTTCTGGGAAATGTTGAGTGCTATGTATACTGCACGTGCAACTTGGATTGACGCAAGTGGTAGCAAACGCACTGAGGAATTCGTGAACATTTTCAAGCAAGTCGCGCCAGATGGTGATGTGACAGCGTTTAAGAATGCGCTCAGCGATAAGAATATCGAGAAAAAGATTGACTACGATCATTCGCTCGGTAAAGATCAGGACAAAATCAGTGCAACGCCAGCGTTTGTAATTAACGGCAAAGCAATTGACGTCTCGAGCGCCAATACACAAGACGATTTAAAGGCGATGATTACAAAGAAGCTAGACGAAGAGCTAAAGAAAGTCGGCGAATAGTTTTAGGCAGAGATTTGAGCTAAAAAATATCCCCCAAAAGTGGGGGATTATTTTTCTACATTTCGATGAATTCGTTCCAACGAAGTGTATCCACGCGCAGCGTATCCTTGCGGTTACGCTTTTTCATGGGTTTCTCCTGCTTATTAATATGCTGTCTCGAAAAACGACCTTTTCCCCAAAAACCGATATACGGCTGAGACAGTGATAGTTATTTTAGCAAACTTTTTTATATTTTGCAAGTATTTTCTTGCTTACGCTTTAGTTAACAGGGGCGGAGTTTTTACTGGCGGCTTTTTAGAGCAAGACGAATACGCTCTTCGACTGGAAGATTTGGATCGACACCATCAAGCGCGCGCGTAGCGTCGGCGAGCTGAAAGCCAAGCGCCATAAGAGCTTCGAGCGCCTCGTCGTTTGGTAAAGTGGCCCGAGTCTGTGGCTCAATGGTACGACCGTAGTGGGTTGGGAGACCGACTTTTTCTTTGAGGTCGACAATGACACGTTCGGACGAGCGCTTACCGATACCAGAGGCTTTAGCAATGAAGGCAGCATCAGCATTCGCAATGGCGTTACGAACCTCTTCGGCTGGAGCTAAAGAGAGGATAGCCATGGCGTTTTTGGGACCAACACCTTGGACGGAGATAAGAAGTTCAAAAAGTTTCTTCTCGGCTAGCGAGGTGAAGCCAAAGAGATCCTCGGATTGCTCACGTACGAGATGATAAGTATAGACTTTAACTTCGTCGTTTAGAAGAAGATTATCGTAGTTGATAGAGCTAAGCGCGACTTCGTAGCCGACTCCGTGGACGTCGATAATGACAGAATTTGCGAATTTTTCGACAATTTTTCCTTGAATATGGGCAATCATAAGATAATTATAGCTTATTTTAGATCATACTGAGCGCGAGTCATAAGTGCGTGCGTGATGGCAGCGGCAAGGGCATCAGCGGCATCATCTGGTTTTACGATGTCGCGCATATTAAGATATTGACGGACGGATTCTTGCATTTGTTTTTTATCGGCTTTGCCATAGCCAGTAAGAGTCTGCTTTATCTGGAGTGGCGTGTACTCGTAGATGGGGAGATTGTGCTGGCGAGCAACAAGAATAACAACACCGCGCGCCTCAGCTACAGAGATGCCGGTAGTAATGTTTTGATTGAAGAAAAGTTTTTCGATTGAAACCTCATCCGGGTGAGTCTCGTCAATGATTTGATTGAGCGAATCGAAAATATCGAGCAAACGATCGGCAAGCGGTGTGTGGGCCGGCGTCGCAATAACGCCAGCAGTAATCATGCGTGGCTGTTTATGTGTTGTGAAATTTACAACGCCAAAGCCACAAATGCCAGTGCCAGGGTCGATGCCTAAGATTTTCTTCGATGACATAACCTCATTATACGTTTTTTAATCTCTTTGCGAAACTGAAAACAAACACAGACAACGGCGAGGATTATAAGTCCAATAATTGCGCCAGTGGCAACAAAAATCTGCGGATTATCATATTTGGTTTCTTTGATAGGCTTGATTTTATACTCGTCGCCGGAATTCTTGGCGATTTTGCGACAGCGATTAGTCTCGGGATTGCGCTCGTAACCTTCTTTGCACTCGGTTGACGTCTTGGCGCTGGTTTTCTTTTTGCAACGACCAGTGAGCGGGTTTAAGTAATAGCCATCCTTGCAGGTGGTAGATTTTTTAGTTTCAATAGTTTTGCAGCGACCGGTTAGAATGTTTAGATATTTTCCTTCTGGACAAATGAGATTTGTCGTAGCGGTTTCTTTAATGCAGTTGCCAGTGAGTGGGTTTATAACTTTGCCCTCGGGACAAGTTTGGAACTCTTGAAAGATATTCTCGGCAGACGGCGTAGGTACGTAGCTGCGTTTCCAAACCATCTTGCCACCATCGGCGACTAGGATCATACTAGTATCTTTACGCTGTTTGTCAGCTTGGGCAACCTCATCAATAACATTACCCTTCTCGTCGATAATCTGAATAGCTGGCATAGTACTAGGGTTCTTACTAAGTTTTATATCATAGGACGCATAGTATGCACCTGGTGATATAAGGCCAGAGAGGCGCCGAACGGTATTCTTGTAACGAATTTGGCAGCCAGAAATATCGCGAGTAGTTGCGGAGTTATTGTAAATTTCGACAAAAGGTAAATCGGTATAAGATTGATACTCAGTAATGATAATATTCTCGCAAGGCGGATAGATAGGATCCGGAATAGCTTTTTGAAGAGCCGACGGCGTGGATACGGGATAGTATTTTTCTTGACTATATATACCGTCAACGAGATGCACAGAAGCATTATCGGCATTGGTTTTAAACTTAGGATGAAAGTTCTCGCAAGTATTTTTACCCCAACAAATTTCGCTAATAATATCTTCATCTTTTGCGAGCTGAATCCTGCCAGCAGTTGAAGCAAGACCAGAACTACTAAAACCATAGAGATATTCATCGGCAAGATCGGTGGCTTCGGGACTGCCTGAAAAATAGAGGACAAGTCGAGGCTCGACCAAAATATAGTCGCTAAAATCTAGTTCGCCGGCGAGATTTCCAGTGGAGTTGTAATAGGAAAGTTTATAGCCCGCGAGCGGAAGATTGTCCGTCGTGTTCTTGGAAAGCTCGATAAAATCGTAATTTTGCGACGAAGAATCGTTTTTAAAGCCAGCATTGATGGCGGAAATTTGCAGCGCAGGAGAATCTGCAAAGGTTCAATTTGCAGAGAGAAATAATGCAGAAATGAGTGAAAACTTGAAAATTTTAGCTATCATGCCGGGATTTTAGCAAGGCAATTTTTTTAAGACAAGCGTAAGTGTAATAAAAACGCAAATATGATAAAATTTAGTCATGAGCGATTTGCTATGTTTGGCCACAATCGCCTTAGCGGGGTTAACGCAGGCTTCACTCCAGCTTAGTTTTGGAGCTTTAATTTTGTTGTACCACGCTAGTATGGGTCGACATAGACGAAAACGCACGCGCTTTTTGGCGAAAAGTTATATCTGGGGCGTAGGAACAGTGAGTTTTTTAATGATCTGTTGTCTTGCGTTCTTAATAGATACAATTATGGGTGGCGCTCTGTCTATTCTTGGGCTTTTGATTTTGGTAGGAACACTATGCGCTATCGCTTTTGTGATGTGGGGACTATATTTTCGCGGTACGGGGACGGAACTTTGGATTCCGCGTAATTTATCACGTTATGTGAGTCGTCGCGCAAGAAATACTAACGACAATCTTGAGGCATTTTCACTTGGAATGTTGAGTAATTTTCTCGAGATGCCGCTGAGCATCGTGCTGAGTCTCGTGGCAGCAAATGCGATGATTACGATGAGTAGCCAGTGGCAGGTGCTAGCAGCTTTGCTATTTGCGGTGCTTAGCATAGCGCCACTTATTTATTTAAAATTGACAATTAAAACTGGTCACAATGCGCTAGAAATTCAAAAATGGCGCCAGAAAAACAAGAAATTCTTGAAGAATATTGCAAGCAGTAGCTTTTTGACTTTGGCGTTATTTATAATTGCGTTTTGGGTAGTAAAGTAATGAAACACAAGAGCTACGAGTATAGTCACGAGGGAGTTTATCAGAGTGTACTAACGCAAGCGCTGGGACTAAAAGTACCTGAAGGCTGGGCGAAGCAGATTGCCGAGCAAGTTGCGCGTGCGACTGATGCCTGGATATGTGATAAAGAGATGGTGACAGAGGCGGATTTACAACGCATCGTTTGCAAACAACTTGACAAACTAAGCCCAGATATTGCTTATGCTTATCGAAATAATGATAAAATTATATAAAGATGAAGAAAAAATTTGATTTCGATTTAATTGTAATAGGTGGCGGGAACGCAGGATGCGAGGCGGCTTTAATCGCGGCCGAACACAAACTAAAAGTCGCTATTATCGAAGCAAACAAATGGGGTGGATCAAATTTAAACTATTCAAATATCCCACTGGGAGCACTCTTTGAAGCGACGCAGCTTTTGAAGATAGCAGTAGACGGTTCACGTTTCGGGCTTTCGAGCTCAAGTTTGCGCTATAATTTCCCGACTCTTCGTAGTTGGAAAAATCTAGCAATGGAGCGCGCAGGTGCTGACGATAAAACGAAGCTTGAAGAAGCAGGAGTTGTTTGTATCGAGGGACGCGGACACTTAATCTCGGCGCACGAAGTGAGTGACGGCGAAAATATTTACCGCACAAAGAAAATTTTGCTGGCGACTGGCGCTGGGATGCTTGATACCGGAATTAATATTCCTGAGGGCGTAAAGTATCTGCTACCAAGCGACGTGCCAGATTTGATGCGACCGCCAAAAACAGTGTTTATTGTAGGCGCCGGCGCAACAGGTTGCGAACTTGCGCAGTATCTGCGAACTTTGGGTAGCGAAGTAGTGCTGGCGGATTATGCGGCACGACTTTTGCCACGTAAAGACGAAGAAGTTGGGCAAGTACTCGATGATCTATTTGCCGAGAGTGGCATTAAAGTTTTGACACAGTCACGCGTGACAAGCATCGTAAATGATGACGGTATGCGTAAAGTAATTTTCTTACGTGGTGGACTCGAAAAATCCGTGCGCGTTGACGAAGTAATTCTCTGCACTGGCAGCGCACCAAATACCGACATTGGGCTCGAAAATGCTGGCGTAGAATATAATGCACATGGCGTAATAGTTGACAATGAAATGCGTAGCTCAGTAAAGCACATTTATGCATGTGGTGATATATGTGGCGGCGAAAGTAGCCTCGAACGTAGCTCATTGCAAGCAAAAATCGCAGCGAGAATGATTATCAATAAGGGTAAAGTTCAAAATAACGAAGTAGGAATGATTCGCATTACGAAGATTTACCCTGAAATCGCTGAAATAGGCCTGACAGAAGATGACTGCATTCGCCAGGATCGCCGCTTTAAGAAAGCTGTTTTGCCACTAGGCGAAGTCGCAAAATCAAATATTGCAGATTTTTCGGATGGGTTTATTAAAGTCTTGGCTGACAAAAAAGGTAAGATCATTGGCGCAACCATTATGGCGCCAAACGCTGGAATCTTGATGCAAGAGCTTGCTTTCGCAACGCGCCACGATATGACTTTGGCAGATGTAGCTGAAACACCGCATCTGACAAATGATTGGAGTGAACTAGTCAGACAAGCTTGCGCACAATTAGTTTAAAAAATGCCCACCTCTAGCGGGTATTTTTATGGCAAAAAAATAATGCCAAACGGCACTAATAAAACTTGGTGGCGGGGGTTGGATTTGAACCAACGACCTTCTGGTTATGGGCCAGACGAGCTACCAGGCTGCTCTACCCCGCGATATAAATAGTATTTTAGCTGTTTTTTGGATAAAAGTCAACAATTTTATTGAATATTTATATCTTAGTGCAAGCATAAATGGGATAAGTCACGCCATGATATAATGTGCTTATGAAACTTGAGCTCACGAACTTCTATTCTCGTCTAGGTACGATTGCATTGATTTTAGTGCTAGGTTTTTATCTAGGCAAGAAGAAGATCATTAATCATGAGATCAATAATGGGCTAGTAAATTTGTTGCTTTCGGTATTGATGCCAGCGTCGCTATTTTTAGCTTTTCCAACCGAATATGACGAAACAAAATCGCAGATGTTCTTCTCGGGATTAGCGGCGGGTTTTGTCGTGATGTTTGCGTTGATTTTCTTATCGAGAATCATTTTCAGTAAGCTTTTTTATAAGGGAGAGTTCCGTTTCGAGTCGCAATTTGCACTAATTTTTAATAACGCAACTTTTCTTGGCTATCCGATTATTGCGAGTACATTTAGAGAACAAGGAATAATCCCGTATTGCGGTTTTATTATTGCATTTAATATTGCTCTGTTTTCTTATGGCGTATATCTCTTTAAGCGCAAAGTCGATAAGGACTTATTTACGGGAATTGTTAAAAATCCAAACATTATTGCGGTAGTGCTAGGCGTAATTGTGTTTATGGCGGGAATAAAATTACCAACTTTCGTAAACGATGCGGTAGGCTACGTCG
>SAMEA104315433__coassemble_575_pt1 | contig 16670 bp, 19 predicted proteins | sample SAMEA104315433__metabat2_low_PE_020 | metagenome-assembled genome bin SAMEA104315433 (sample SAMEA104315433) | gut metagenome | biome: Monkey gut; feature: monkey-associated habitat; material: faeces | place: China | collected 2013
TTGCGCCGAAGAACCGATATTAACTAATGCTTATCTCGAAGATCGCGAACTTAGCAAAGCGCTTGTTTTGAAAAAATATGAACTGTTGACTTACGACATCTTAAGCGGCAAGCAGTACTGGAAGAATTAAAAAAGTCCCCCTTTTAAAGAGGGGACTTTTTTATCCGCGCGGGAAGAGTGGAGTGCTTGGCGGCAGGATTTGAGCGGCCGTAAAAACGTCCTGAATCTTCTTTGCTGTAGTTGGGATGAAGATTTCGAGCATTTGACTGACGGCAAGCAGCTGCGACGCAATGTCTTTTAGCACAGATTTTGCTTTTGCTGGATCGGTCTTAGCAAGTTCCCAAGGTTTAGAGGCATCGATTTGACGATTGAGATCCTGAACTTTACTCCAAGCGTAGTCGAAAGCAACATTGAAGGCATAGGCATCCATGTGCTTTTTGAACTCATCATCTAAGTCTACGGCTAGAGGCTTAAGACTAGCAATTTCGTTCTTTTTACAAAGAGTTGCGAGACGCTGGACGAGATTACCGAGATCGTTTGCGAGCTCATTGTATGAAGCTTCATATTTTTCCCAAGTAAAGTCCGCATCGTCAGTAGTTGGGGCATGACGCAAGAAGTAATAACGGAAAGGATCGAGGCCGTGCTTGCTCAGAATTTCTTCTGGCGCGATAACGTTGCCAATAGATTTTGACATTTTTTCGCCATTGACGGTAATGAATCCGTGAACGAGAAGATTCTTAGGCAACGGAAGTCCAAGGCCCAGCAGAATAGTTGGCCAGATACCGGCATGAAAGCGTAAGATATCTTTGCCGACTACCTGCGTGTGAGCTGGCCAGTCCGTCGAAATGTCTTCATCCGGATAGCCTAGTACGGTAATGTAGTTGGCGAGCGCGTCAATCCAAACATACATAACCTGATCGTCGTCATCTGGCACCGGTACACCCCAAGAAACTTGACTCTTTGGACGCGAGATCGAGACGTCTGGCATGTCAGCAAGAAGATTCAAGAACTCCTTCTTGCGGAAAGCTGGCGTGATTTTAAGAGCGTCAGTTTCGATGGCTTCACGAATTTGATCTTTATAATCGGCGATGCGGAGGTAATAATTTTCTTCACTGAGTTTTACATAAGGTTTTTTGTGGTCTGGACAAATGCCGCTATTTTCGTCATGTTCTTTATCTGTTACGAAAGCTTCGCAGCCTTCACAATACCAGCCCTCGTAGCTGTCTTTATAGATATGATCTTTGAGGCGACGCCAAATTTCTTGACAGCGGCGCTCATGATCTGGATTAGTAGTGCGAATAAAATCTGTGTATTCAACACCAAGCGAGGCGATAAAATCTTGGAACTTCTTAGAGTTTTGGTCAGTAAATTCCTGCGTAGAAATACCAGCTTCAGCGGCTTTTTTGAAAATTTTGTTACCATGTTCATCGGTGCCAGCCTGGAAGCGGACTTTTTGACCTTGAGACATCATATAGCGGCGCAAAGTGTCCGCAAGCAAATAGTCCATAGCGTGGCCAAGGTGCGGATTACCATTGACGTATGGGATAGCTGTTGTAATATATGATTCTTTCATGTCAATTATTATACCATTTTAAGATACGCAGCCAAAACAAAAGCGACTTCGTTTTGTGCGAAGTCGCCTAAGATTTTAGTGTTTTTTATTGAAGCGCGAAGATGATGGTAATAATAATACCGATTACAACGACGCAACCAATACTAGCCATAATAATAACACCAGTACTGTCTTTTGGTTTGACGGCATTGAGAGCCTTCATGGCATTCTCTTGCATTTTTGCAGTGGAATTTGCAATTGCGACAGAAGATTTTGAAGCGGTTGCTTCGCTATCAATCGTAAATTCTTCTTCCTCTTTCTTGGCTGGTGGCATTGGAGACGAAAATGGATCAGTATCACCAATGGGAACATTTTGAGAAACATCAGATGCAGGCGCCGAAGAAGTAGAATTAACACTAGGACCACCAGCAAGACTCATGCCAGGATTTTCTTTTAACTGTTGCTGAAGTTCCTCGTTGGTAGTAGGAGTGTTGTCGAGGTTGATTTTGTTGACGTCAAAAGAAGTTTCGGTCTCTCCGCCCTGCCCAGCAGAAGCTTCGACGGCGGCATTAATCGCATCCATATCGAGGCCGTTTGGGGCTTGATTCACGCTTTGATTGTTTGGATCCATATTTTATTAGCTCCAAAAAAATTATCTATTTATATCTCTTACGCTTATTCTAAGATTTTTTGATAGATTTTTCAAGTTTACACCAGTCCTCAATGCCGAGATCAGCTGGACGAGCATTTGGATTTATGTCATACTCGGCAAAAAGTGCAAGAATCTGCTCTTTAGGCAAACGGAGACTCATAGATAAATTCGAAACAAGTTTTTTGCGCGGCGCAACAAAACCTAATTTAATGAGCGCCATAGTAGATTCGGATGCAAGTGGCGTTTCGTAAGGCTCAAGAATGACAATTTGACTATCAACTTTTGGTGGCGGCGTGAAGAACTCACGGTCAACAACTGGACCGAGAGTAACATCGGCGTAAATTTGCGCACTGAGCCCAAGAATGGAATATTCCCCTTCCGTAGCTGCAAGGCGCTCGGCGACTTCTTTTTGAATTAATAGAACAATTTTGCGTGGTTTATGCTCGGCGTGTAAGAATTTTTGAATGATTGGCGAGGTGATATAATATGGAATGTTTCCTGCTACAACATAATTTTCTGGTAAGTCAAGTGATGCTAAATCAACAGAAAGGACATCCTGGTTAATAACTTCAAGATTTTTGCCAGGAAAAGATTTTGGTAGGTTTTCGGCTAGACGCTGATCGAATTCGATTGAGATAACCTTCTCAAAATTTTTGAGCAAAGTTGATGTAAGCGTGCCTAAGCCTGGGCCGATTTCGACAGCAACATTCGTGTCCGGATATAGCGCGAAATCTGCAATGTCCTGCAGAATTTCACGATTTTTGAGCCAGTGTTGTCCGAGAGATTTGTTATTTTTCATAGTTTACCACCAGTGTTTGGTCGTCCAATGTTGATATGCGTTTGCCCAACTACCATAACGACCAACAGCATAATTGTTTGCGGAGCGAATTTGACAAATAGTTTCATTGACCCAGTTTGGGCCACAATCGTTAGTAAGACGACTCACGGATGTCTGATAGAGGCCATGATACTTACCATTCGAGGCATTTGGACGCCAACCAGATTCGTGCGAGATAATATAGTTTACGTAACCAAAATCGGACGGCGAAATGCCGGCTGCCGCCATCCAATCCTGATGCGAACCTGGAGGCAAAACAACTTTCATGCCAACCGTAACTTGCTGAGTAACGGCCTCCTGAGCGATAATCTCGGAGATTAACGTGCGAGAGAGCTCTTTGCCATCTTTCATAACGACCTCGTAAGTAGCAGTCTTCTTGCCGTTAATGCCTGGTGTCGTAATATTACGAGTACCGTAGTCTAGCGAAAAGTCATAAGTAACCTGCTCGGCAAAAGGAATTTCTTCTTCGACGACAATATTACCCTTGCCCTGATAGTAAATGGAAAGTTCCATACCATCAGTAATTCTTGCTTCATCTGGTAATGAAACCCAATTGGTTTTGGCGCCGCGCTCAATTTTGAGCTGGCTCAAAAGCTCGCCAACGGTTTTCGCCTGCGTACGTTTTTGGACAGCTTTGCCTGAATAATTAATATTCACAGTTTTAGCATGTACTACTTTATAAGCGGTCACCATGCCGCTCTCGAGAATATTATTGTATTTAACTAACTGAACGGCGTCAGCTTCTTTTATTGTTACACCGGCAGCTTTCGCAATCTCAGTAGCTTCAGTAGCAGCGGTACGAACGTATTTTTTGACATGATTGTCAATAACGAGAACTTCGCGCGAACGGTAAATATTAATATTAAAGTCACTACCATCGATGGCTTCATCGAGACCAGGCTCAACAATATCTTCGTTTTCGATTTTAATCTCGGCGCGCTCAAGTACTTCACGAACCGTAGTAGCGCTGCTCTTAACGACAAGCTCATTGCCGGAGTCATAAATTGTGATATAAGAATCTTCTTTTGATGCGTCTTCAGAACTTGCAAAGACGTTCGAGAACTTAGCCTGCATTAAAGCAACAAAAAGAACGGCCATTACAAGAAGACCAAGGATAAAAATAGAAAAACGTATCTGCTTTCTATTTATTCTCATGTGCTTCAATTTTAGCATATCTAGGGTTTGAGCTCAATTTTTGACACTCTCAACAGAGAAAGTATGACGAGAAAAATACATAAAATTACTCCCATTTAAACTAAATCTTGAATTGGTTGAAAAAGTACAAATAGCATCTAGTGCGCGAGATAGCTGCGGGCGCGTGAGCGAGATATCATAAAAGCGCAAAATATGACGCAGAATTTCAGTAGCAGTCCGACTGTCGAGATTTTTGAAAAATTTGCGTGAATAATTTGGTTTTTGTTTAATTTCCGCCAATATTTCGTCAATTTCGATTGCAAGGTTGCGTTGGGTGATATATTTTTCGAAAAGTTTTAGTTTTAAATCCGTTGATTTTTCAGTCCCAAGCGAAATCAACCATTCTCGGATGCGGTTACGGAGATATTTTTCGTCATTATTAGTCTGATCTTGTCGAAAAACGATCTGATTCTTCGCAGCATAACGATAAATGTCCGCCTTCGAAAGATTGCTTAGCGGACGTTCAATATCGCTACTTCGCATCGGAGATAAACCACGCCAGCCAGTACCTCTTAAAATATTAATGATAATAGATTCAACTATGTCATCGGAATGATGAGCAGTATAGATCTTAGCGTTATTATTACGAGCACAAGTGCGCAAAAATTCATATCTCGCCATACGTGCCTTTTCCTCTGAACAATTGACGCCAAGTTTTGCGTGTGTTCCTATGAATTTCAGACCAAGTTTTTTGGCTTCACGCTCGACAAAATTATAATCATCAGCAGAATTTTGACGAATGCCGTGGTCAAAATGCGCAACAATCAGACCTTCTGGATTATCTTTATGCATCATATGCATAAGTACCATAGAATCGACACCGCCCGACACTGCTAAGATTTTCTTCATGTGTTACAATTATCACATAAAAGGAGACCAAATAAAAATGCTTGTGATTGGCTCGAAAGCGCTTGACGCACCAGTACTCAGCCTTCATGTGGGTGGCGAAATCGCCAGAACAACAAAAGCTATTATCGATCCCGAGGATTTGATGGTTCGCGCTTATAAAGTCGCAGGACCGATTATAGATAATGACCCCGAGATTGGCGATATTCTAGACACGCGCGATGTGCGCGAATATAGTACTGAAGGGCTAATCATTGACAGCTCCGATCGCTTTGTGAATCAAGAAGATGTGATTCGCATTGACGAGATTATGAAGCTAAATTTTGGCCTAATTGGCCTTAAAGTAGTTACCGCAAAAGGTAAAAAGATTGGAAAAGTAGTTGATTACACACTAGACTCAAATACTTTTATGATTTACCAAATTATCGTACAGCGACCATTCATGGAGTCATTTATTGATCCGCAACTGACAATTAATCGCTCGCAAATTACTGAAATTGATGATTACAAAATAACAATCAAGCACGACAAACAACAAGTGAAAGTTCCAGAAAAGCCCAAAGAAAAAGCTAGCGAAGAATTTGAGCCTAACTATACAAATCCGTTCAGAAAGCCAGATTACGCCCACTCGGAGGATTCGGTAGATGACAACTCGTCGAGTATGTCAGAATAGTTAAAGCCCTGACGCAATAGATATTGGATAAACTTCTGTTCATCTGTATATCTATTGCGTTTTTTGGCGACAACTTTTTTGAGCTCATCCTCATCACTGCGACTAGTATTCGATAATACTTTGTCAATAATATGAGTCGCAATCCCCTTCTGCAAGAGTTCATTACGCAGCTTCTTTTGACTAACGCCCTTTGAAACGTTACGGTTTTCGACCCAGAGCTTAGCAAAGCGCTCGTCGTCAAGATAACCACGATCATCGAGGCGCTGCAAAACTAATGGCACGAGGCTTTTGTCATATCCTTGTTTTATCTTAGTCTGATACTCACCAGTTTTACGATTTTTGACACGCACTTTGCGATCTAGAGTTTTACGGACAAGATAGTCGTTGATTTCTTTTCTAGAATGCGGGCGCAAAAATACATACTCAAGAGCGAGACTATAAAACTTACTGAACTCGGAAGCGCGTTTTAGACTAGACAACTCTTCTTCACTTAACTCGCGACCGACTTTGATTTTTAGATCAACAACTTGAGAAATATCTAGCGAACAAAAGAATTTGTCATTAATGAAGATATTGACTCGCTCAGTATGAACGGCGGCACGAATATCGGTGACCTTGTGACCACTAAATTCTCTGCGTTTTCTTGGCAAGTCAATATCGTCGCTAAGAGTGAATGTTTCGAGCATTTAACTTTTAATCTTCGCTAGTTTTGGCGGCTTCGCGAACCTTGGCCTCAATTTCGTCCATGAGCTCTGGCTTCTCTTTAAAGAGCTTCTTGACAGCTTCACGCCCCTGGCCTAGAGTCTCGCCATTGTATTTAATAAAGGCACCTGCCTTGTCGAGAATACCATAAGAGACGCCGAGATCTAGTACGTCGCCAGCTTTGCTAATACCTTCGTTGTACATAATATCAAACTCGGCCGTACGGAACGGAGCGGCAATCTTATTCTTTACTACTTTAATCTTGGTGCGGTTGCCGGCGATATCGTCGCCGTTCTTAATCTGGCCAATACGACGAATATCGACACGGACCGAAGCGTAGAACTTAAGCGCGTTGCCACCAGTAGTTGTCTCTGGATTGCCAAACATAACACCAATCTTCATGCGAATCTGGTTGATGAAGATGACGGTGGCTTTGGTCTTACTAATGATGCCGGTAAGCTTGCGCATAGCCTGAGACATCAAGCGAGCCTGTAGACCCATCTGAGCGTCGCCCATATCGCCGTCAATCTCAGCTTGAGGAACAAGAGCCGCGACGGAGTCAACTACGATAAGATCAACTGCGCCACTACGAACGAGCGTTTCACAAATCTCGAGCGCCTGCTCGCCATTGTCTGGCTGAGAAATAAGTAAATTGCCAGTATCTACACCAATTTTGCGCGCATATGCTGGATCTAGTGCATGCTCAGCATCGATGAAGGCAGCCTGGCCACCCTGTTTCTGAATCTCAGAAATTGCATGAAGCGCAAGCGTAGTTTTACCAGAAGATTCTGGGCCATAGATTTCAATGATGCGCCCCTTTGGAAAACCGCCACCGAGTGCAAGATCAAGCGCGAGCGAACCTGACGAAAATAGCTCAACATCGATGCGAGATTGCTCACCTAGCTTCATGATAGAACCGTCACCAAATTGCTTAGTAATCTGCGAGAGCGCGAGATTTAGAGCTTGTTTTTTACCCTCATCTTCGACGCTAGTTTTTTCTTTCTTGGATTCTGTTTTTGCTGTCTTTGCTGTATTTTCTGCATCCCCCACCGTTTCCTGACTTTTCTTAGCCACTTGGCACCTCCTTGTTATATCTACAGTTTATAATAATTACACTTATTTCGCCACAGATTAGAGACCCATTTTGACAGGTTTCTTACTATAGCGCGGACCGGAGCGCTCAGCCAAAAATGGCGGAATATTCTCGAAGAAATAATGTAAGACAGTTTCAACGCGAAGCTCTTGCTCTGACGACAATTCGCCACGATCAAGGCTAGGATTGCGCCTATTAACGGCCGGAATATAATCAATCTCGCCAGTGCGCATATTTAGACCAGCGCCAAATATGTCATTTGCTTTACTATGTCTACTAATCAGCAATTCATCACGCAAATCAGAGACATACTCGTCACCAGCAGCAATTACGCCTTTCTTTACATCCATGACGACCCAAATATAGCCATCAAGTTGTTCAGTTAATTCTAAAATTTCTTTATTAGTAAATTTGTACTTACGGACCACCATCGTGCGTATTCTTCCTTCTCCCATTTCGATAAATTTATTAATATTTCCACAAATTTATAACTATTTTTATGGATAAAAAAGCATCAGCATTAAGTTTTTTGATACTTTTTGTTATCGTAGTTAGCGCTTAAAAGAGACGTTTGCGATAAGTTATGTTACAATATAATAAAATAGCAAAAAATACAAGGGAGTTTTAATGAGCGGACACAGCAAATGGGCGACAACCAAGCGCCAAAAAGCCGTCGTAGACGCCAAGCGTGGCGCCTTATTTACCAAAATTGGAAACCAAATCGCAATTGCAGCTCGTGGTGGCACTGACCCTGCCATGAACCCTTCTCTCGCTATGGTTCTAGAGAAAGCGCGCCAGGCAAACATGCCAAAAGCCAACATTGAACGCGCAATCGCTCGTGTGGCCGATAAAAATGCCACAGCTTTGATTGAAGAAACTTATGAGGCTTATGGGCCAGCTGGCGTAGGCATCATTATTGAAGTTGCAACAGACAACAAGAACCGCACCATGCCAGAAGTGCGCCATACGCTCGAAAAAAATGGCGGTAGGATGGCAGATCCAGGTTCGGTGATGTTCCAATTTACGCGCAAAGGCGTAATCTTTACGAAAGCTAAGGGCGATGAAGTCATGATGGCAGCACTAGATGCTGGAGCCGAAGATGTTGCCGACGAAGAAGATGGCACGACGATTTATACCGTCGCCGGAGACCTCGCAAAGGTGCGTACAGCATTAATTGAGGCTGGCATCGAGATTGACTCTGCTGAGCTTCAGTATGTCGCAAATAACAACGTGCCGGTAGACGAGGAAGCTGCACCAAAAGTTGAGAAATTGCTTGATGCAATCGACGATCTTGACGACGTGGTTGCCGTTCATACAAACGCAGAATAACACTTTAAAAAGCATGAGTAAAAACACTCATGCTTTTTTATTTTTCGCTTATTTAGTAAAACTATTTCAAGCCAGTATGACCGAATCCTTGGGCTGAACGGTTGGAGTCAGATAGTTTCTCAACCTCTTCCCATTCAACGCGCTCATATTTGGCGACTATGCCTTGCGCAATACGCATACCTGGTTCGACGACAAAGTCCTCAGAACCGCAGTTTCTTAGTAAAACTTGCATCTCGCCGCGGTAGTCGGAATCGATAGTACCGATACCGTTTAGAAGCGTGACGTAATTTTTGTAAGCTAAGCCACTGCGACTTCGAATCTGTAGCTCATATCCTTCCGGAATCTCGACGCCGATACCAGTTTTGAACGCCTTTATTCCGCCGGCGGGTATTATTTCTGGCTCTTTGATATATGCACAAAGATCAAAGCCAGCCGCACCTTCCGTTTGATATTCTGGGATGATTGCATCCTCGTAGAATTTTTTGATTTTCATCTTCATCTATACTTAGCATACCATGAGTAGCTTTTTTATGTTATACTATGCAAAGTGGAAGGATGACCGAGTGGTTTATGGTACTGGTCTTGAAAACCAGCGAGGGTAACACCTCCGTGAGTTCGAATCTCACTCCTTCCGCCAAATTTAAAAATGTGTTATTATGTTAACACTTGTGGCACCATAGCTCAGCTGGTTAGAGCGTAGGACTCATAAGCCTAAGGTCACTGGTTCGATCCCAGTTGGTGCTACCAGATAGATTTTAAGAGCGACTCGTCATGAGTCGCTTTTTTGATTAGACGGAGTGAAAAAATAAATATATAATAGCATTATGAAACGAAAAAATGGTTTTACTGTACTTGAGATTGTGCTTTGTATTGTATTTGTAGGAATTTTCTTAGTACTCTTCTTTATTCAAAAGAATAATATTGAAGCAATGGAGCGCGATGACGATAGAAAAGTTGCAATAAATGCAATGTTCTACGCTCTAGAAGAAGGATATTATGCCGAGAAGGGTTATTATCCTGAAAATATCGAGAAAGCCGAGGATTTGCCATGGATAGACCCGAACCTATTTACTGATCCTTATGGCGTAACGCTCTGGAATGCAGATGCGGATAGCAATTACAGCTACGACGCTAGTAACTGTGAAGACGGTAAATGCAAGAGTTACACTTTGCGCTCGACAATGGAAAAAGAAGACGACTACGTAAAAACAAGCCGTAACTAAAAATCCCCCCTTTGCGGGGGATTTTTGTGTTTACTTTTTTACTGGGGCTGGCATAGTCGGAGCGTCGTCCTCCGTAGCTGACGCCGTTGCTGCCGGAACAGGTTCTTCTATGACTTCTTCTTTCTTTCTTGGGTGTGGGGCTGGCTGATGAGTAGCATAAACGAGCTGCGAAATGGTTTCAACTTCGTCACGGGGCGTATCTAGCATACTAAAAGTATAGGTAGTTTCGTCGCCGACGGTAGACATGCGAAGAGTGCCGACTTGCAAGATATGATCAACAATACTGGTCTGACGGAAGGAAACGTCTTCGATTTTAGCAAGTTCAATAATCTGAGTTTGATTTGCGAAAAGCGAGAGACGAATCTTTTGAATGGCGCGCTTATTAGTAATATACATACGATTAGAAGTATAGATAGTCTGGCCAATAAATCCGCCAGCAAAGATCGTAATATAAAACAAGATGACTAACATCCAGAGATAACTCTTGGCCGCATCGTTAAATGGGAAAAGCGTATTGGTGGCCTCGCCTGAGTTTTTGACAGCAATAACAACAATGCTAAGCAAAACAACGCATAGCGCAACCATGGCCCAGATAAGAGCTACGCCAATCTTAGCACGTTTCATCTCGAGAACAACATACTCGCCTTTCTGAAGGTCGATTTCCGGATATTGTTTTGCACTGCGCTCGTGCTTGATATTTGAAAGCGCTTCTTTCATTGATATCTCCTCGGTTTTCTATATTTTACAATAAGATCGCCTGAGAATAAAGTGTAAACTATTGACATTTTTACTCAATAATTGTATAATCCGATAGATTATCCATTAATGAGGTTTCAAATATGTCCGAAAAGCAATTGATTGGACGCGAAGCAAGAGTTGATATAATCGGCGATATTGACAATGTTCCAGCCAAGATTGATACCGGAGCTGACGGCTCGGCAATTTGGGCAAGCAATATTCATATCGATGACAACAATAATCTCCGATTTAAATTATTCGACGAAGGCTCTCCGTATTATACGGGACAAGAGTATATATGCAACGAATATTCTATCGCGAGGGTTAAAAGTGCTTCTGGGGATGTTGTACTGAAGTATAGAACTAATATTCCAGTTATGATAGCGGGGAAAAGAATAAAAGTGCTATTTGGACTATGTAATAGATCAACGCACAACTATCCAATTCTGATTGGCAGACGTACATTGTCGGGCAAGTTCATCGTAGATGTGACTCAGCACGAAAGCTTAATACAAAAAAACACAAAGAAAAAGAGCGAGAAGCTAAATAAAAAATTATTAGCAGATCCGAAGAATTTCCATAAAAATTTTTACCTAAAAGAAGAGGCTAAAATATGAAAATTGCGATTTTATCCAACGGCAACGCGAACTACTCCACCCGAAGGTTGGTCGAAGAAGCCGAAAAGCGTGGACATGATGTGAAAGTTATTAAATATAAGAACTGCTACATCTCGATTGCACAACACGATAACCAAGTTTTCTATAAAGGAAAACCGCTCGGAAAGTTCGACGCAGTAATTCCACGCATTTCGTCTAGTATGACTCGCTACGGTACAGCAATTGTGCGTCAGTTGGAGATGCAAGGCGATTATGTCTTGTCGAAATCTCTGGCGATTGTGCGTGCGCGCGACAAGCTTCGCTCAATGCAGTTGCTTGCGAAAAATGGAATCGGCGTGCCAAAAACGGTCGTCTCGCGCAATACGACAGATATAGATGAATTACTTGAGCAGCTCGAACCACCAGTAATTATTAAACTCGCTAGCGGTACGCACGGAAATGGCGTAGTCCTAGCTGAAACAAAAAAGGCTGCAAAATCCGTAATGCAGGCATTTTACCTTACCGACGATAGCGGTACCAATATCCTATTGCAAGAATTTATTAAGGAATCAGCCGGAACCGACATTCGCGCATTTGTAGTAGGAAGCAAGGTTGTCGCGAGCATGCAGCGTAAGTCACTTGATGATGATTTTCGTTCTAATCTTCATAAGGGCGGGAGTGGCACAATTATTAAATTAACGGCAGAAGAAGAAAAAATTGCTGTTCGCGCCGCCAAGGTGATGGGGCTTACAATTGCGGGCGTAGATATTATGCGATCAAGCCGTGGACCGCTCGTACTAGAAGTAAACGCTTCGCCAGGATTTGGCATCGAACGCGTAACTGGCCGCAATGTGGCAGGCAAAATTATCGAATACGTTGAACACAACGCTAAGCGCACTCAGCGAAAAGATAAAGTTGGTGCCTAAGATTATAAAATCCCCCTTAGATCGGGGGATTTTTTATTCGCGCAAATGATTCCTATTATCGTTTAGATTGTTTTTACGGATCTCCCAGAGCGCGATACCAGTTGCAACGGAGACGTTGAAGGATTCTTTTTGACCACACATCGGAATCTCATAGAGTTCGTCGCATTTTGCAAGGATGTCAGCCGGAATGCCATGCACTTCTTCGCCAAGAATGAGAGCAAGCGCTGGATATTCGCGAGGCTCGGCCATATTTTTGGAGTTTGCGCCCTGCTCTAATGCGACAACTCGCAATCCCTCTGCTTGACATTTTTCAATAATATTATATATATCGTCGTTGCGAGACCATTTAACAGTGCTTTCGGCGCCGAGAGCGGTTTTGTGGATTTGCTTGCGCAACTTTGTCTGCTCATGCGGGAGTCCTTTATCAACAAAAGGCGTATAGCCAGTAAAAATTACTTCGTCGACACCAAGACAATCGCAGGTACGCAAAATAGCGCCTACATTGTAGGTCGAACGGATGTTATACAGAATAACGATAAGCTTTTTCATGCTACAATAAAATTATGAACGAAGAGGAAGTCCAGCGCAAGCGCAGGCAGAATGAAGAAGAGGCGACAGAGCGTCGTGCAAGAATCTTAGGTTTGCCGTATGTTGATACACGTGAGTTCGAAAATGATGCGCCACTTGTGATGAATTTGCTCACTAAAGAGCAGATGCATGCAGATTTTATTATTCCACTTCAAAAAGGAGAAGGCGCAACACCATTTCAATATCTTGTCACTAGTCAGACGCCACGAAGCGTTATTGAAAAGATGACGAAAGAATGCGACGACGCTGGTCAACGCATTGAGTTTTACTTGATTTCAAAGTCGGCATATCAAGTCTTTATGTTGCGCTACGCCCCGCCGCAACAGGTGCACTATGATGATATTAAAATTGCAGACGAGGGAGATTCTGCGACAATCCACGAGGTCTCGCGAACGCTCGAGAGTGTCGGTACAGATAAGGTCTTTGATTATTTGCTAGACCAAGCCGATAGACTTGGAGCGAGTGATATACATATTGAAAACTTACGCAGCGTAATTCGCATTCGCATGCGCGTGGATGGTATTTTGCACCCGGTGGCCGAAATTAGTCGCGACCGTTATCGTATCTTTATGGGCGAACTGAGTAGTCGTGCGAATATATCAATTGCAAGCATGCGCCCACAATCTGGACATATGCAAAAAGAGATTGTGCGTAACGGCGCTTCACACCTACTAAACATCCGTGTTGAGGCAGTACCAACAATGTATGGACTTGATGCGGTTTTGCGTCTATTCAACTTCGACGAGAGTCTTTTGAACCTTGACTTGCTCGGCATTACACCAGAAGAACGCGAGCGCATTAATGATATTATCTCGCATCCACGTGGATTAGTTCTGATGGTTGGCCCGACGGGTTCTGGTAAGTCTACTACGCTTTACTCTATCTTAAACGCCTTGAATACTACAGAGCGCAAAATTATTACGCTTGAGGATCCGATCGAGTACGGACTTACTGGCATTTCACAGATTCCGATTCAGACAGGCGAAGGTGGATCGTTCGCAGAGGGTTTACGCTCGGTGCTTCGTCTTGACCCAGACGTCGTGATGGTGGGTGAGATTCGTGATCAAGATACAGCTCGTACGGCGATTCAGGCTTCAATTACGGGACACTTGGTGCTTTCGTCTTTCCACGCAAACTCTACTTGCGCAGCCTTCTCGCGCATGATAGATATGATAGGCGTAAATCCGGTGTTCTCTTCATCGGTACGCCTTTTGATTGCGCAGCGCTTGGTGCGTAAGCTTGACGATAACAAAGAGGCTTACCAAGCCGACGCCTCGACAACAGTCTATATTAAAGAAGCGCTTAGTAACGTAGAATTAACAGATTACGACCTGAATAATATTACGCTTTATCGCGAGAAACCGAGCGAGAGTAACCCATTTGGCTTTAATGGTCGCACCGCGATTATGGAGCAGCTTGAGGTAACAGAGCCGATTCAGAGATTCATTCGTGGCGATGTGCGTGGAGTTGGCACGCAAGAAATCGAAAAAGCTGCGCGCGCAGAGGGCATGCTTACGCTTGAGCAAAAAGGCATTTTGGCGGCACTTCGAGGCGAAACTACCATCGATGAAGTCTCACGTGTGATATAATTTGCATATATTTTTGCGATTCTAGCGCTCATTTTGAGGAATTTTTGTGCGCTTCCCTTATCTACCCCTTTTCAAATCGCCAAAAATATGCTAAAATGAAGCAAGTTTATAATATTAAAGGTAAGAGAAAATGTCGTTTGAACTATTGAAAAAGGTGGGAAATGCCCAAATGAAGAAGGCCGTCCTCGACGTGCGTTCTGGCGACACCGTGCGCGTGTCGCAAAAAATTAAAGAAGGTGACAAGTTCCGTATTCAGGTTTTTGAAGGTACTGTTATCCGTGTAGATAAGAAGAATTCCGCAACCGCTCGCATCGTAGTCCGCAAGGTCGCTTCTGGTGTTGGCGTTGAGAAGAGCTTCCTTCTCCACAGCCCACTCGTCGAGAAAATCGAGATTGTTCGCCGTGGTAAGGTTCGCCGCAACAACTTGCGCTTCCTCCGTGAGCGTTCTGGTAAATCTGCTCGCTTGATTAGCAAAGACTTTGATCGCAAAGCTGCAAACACTTTGCCAGAAGTTGAAGAAGAAGCTACTGAGGCTCCAGCAGAAGAAAAAGCGGAAGCTTAATATCTTGAAAACTATCCTCGGTATAGATGAGGTCGGCAGAGGTCCCTGGGCGGGACCTCTTGTTGTTGGCGCCTGTGTTTTGAAAGAGCCGATTGAAGGGCTAACAGATAGCAAAAAACTTAGCCCAAAGCGTCGCGAAATATTAGCCGCAGAAATACATAAAAAGGCTTTTTGCGGACTTGGCTGGGTCTCAGCCGAGGAATTAGATAAGATTGGACTCTCGGCGTCACTTCGTAAAGCATGCAAATTGGCCGTAAAGGAGATTCAAGAGAGTGGTGCCGAATTTAATGAAATAATTATCGATGGCACGATAAACTTTTTGAGCGCTACACCGCTATCGCCATACGTACAGGTTTTGCCGAAGGCGGATTTTTTAATTCCAGAAGTGTCGGCAGCGAGCATAATCGCAAAAGTAGCGCGCGATAATTATATGACTGAGGTAGTTGCGAAGAAGTACCCAGAATATGGTTTTGAGAAACATGTAGGCTACGGGACGGCACTGCATAAAGCTGCAATCGAAAAATATGGCGTTTGCCCAGAGCATAGACGTAGTTTTAAACCGATTGCGAAAGCGTTAGGCATAGACGCGCACGAGAATTCCAACTCCACTAAAATGCGTGGCGACAAAGGCGAGTGAGTAGTTGCAGAATTTTTAATATTGCATGGACATAAGCTGCTAGCGCGCAATTGGAAGAACAGGTACTGCGAGATAGACATAGTTACTTGGAAGGATGATGAATACTTTTTGACGGAGGTAAAATACCGACGCAATAAAAAATCGTCCGATGGACTGGACGCGATTGATGCAAGAAAAATTCGACAGATGCGCTTTGCGGCGAAGTTTTTGGCAAGCGTAAAGAATATTGATGCGCCGATACATTTGCTAGCCGCAAGCGTAAGTGGCGATAACTACAAGATCGATGAAATTATTGAGCTTGAGTAATTAAACCTTCAAGGCCAACAGTTTTCTCTTCTGGGCAAGTTGTGAGAATATTTTTCATGGCCGCTTTTTCGCGAGGAGTCACCCAAAGATGATATTTATATTTGACAGAAATTTGACGGGCGACGTATTGGCATTGAAAACCTTGGTTGCTGGGTAGCCAATCGGAAGCATCTTGGTCGGACTTTTGCTGATTAGCGGGGCCATCGACGGCGAGAAGATTGAGAGGATCTTGGCTGATATCGTAGCGCTCATCTTTGCTAAGTTGGTAAGCGCCAGTTGCCCAAGCGTTACTAAGCGCGACGACGTGGTCGATTTGGACAGCACTAGAAGTATCTTGACCGCGCACAAATTTGATCGTCGTGCCGGTATACGGATCGGCGAGCGTACCACTCTGAACTTTGCAGTCTTTCATAACAGTGTCAGTGAGGTCGCGCGCAAGAATAGCTTCGCGCGTGGTACAACCACTACTGGTGCGACCCCAGTTGTCATAAAAAAGTTTGCGATAGTATTTTTCGTTAGTGTTCTTTTCTTTGACGGCGAGAGTTTCGAGCACGTCGGAAGCAAGATAAGAATTAGCCCGATCTTGGGCATCCTTGAGTGAAATCTGGGAAGCATCAAAAACAGGC
>SAMEA104315433__coassemble_594_pt1 | contig 16402 bp, 12 predicted proteins | sample SAMEA104315433__metabat2_low_PE_020 | metagenome-assembled genome bin SAMEA104315433 (sample SAMEA104315433) | gut metagenome | biome: Monkey gut; feature: monkey-associated habitat; material: faeces | place: China | collected 2013
TAAAACCTTTGAAAGCTTGGTAACTTTTCTCATTTTCTAGGTCCCAGACGCGCTCGTAGTTATTTTGCGAGTCGATATATTTTTGACGAATTAAATCATAGTTGACGCTACGATTTTTCCAAAGTTTGGCGATATTATTAGCGCTTTCTTTTAACATATCGTTAGGGCTTGCGGCATTTTCATCCCAGGTTTCCGTTTCGATGACCGATTGGTTAAACTCGTCAGTAAACTTTAGCGACTTGAGTGACTTGATTAAACTAGGTTGATAAGCGACCAGCTGATCTTCTGGTGTCGTAATAAAGGCCGCACCATAGACAATGTAGTAGCCGGCAATATCGGAAGAGTTGTAATTTATGACAGTGCCAGTAAATATACCCTCACCACGCTTGTCGTCCGGGTTTGCAATATCTTCGGTTGTAAAAGTTGCGCGCAGAGTCGTATCGTCTTTAGCTTGAGTGCCAAAGCTAGTATTGTTTTGTGAGATATCGGTTTTGGTGAAGTCTGTGAGCTTTGGAAAATGGAAATCCGCAAATTCTACCTTATAGGATTGAATATTATCAGTGTAGGCGTTAAAGCTAGTATAGAAGCTTTCAACATCGCCAAGGCGAATGACGGGAGCATATGCGTAAACGCCGTATTTATCCGAGTCGACATTAGCGTAACGCTGATAAACATTGCGTTCATCATAGTTGCGCATGAGCGGCTTCGATTGAAGCTGATAATAAATGCCGAAGCGTTTGTCGTCTGGATTATAGGCGTAGATGGCAGTAGTCTCAGCTTGCCCCGTAGTTTCGACTTTCCAGCCTTCAGGAATTTTCATTGAGAAGTTTTCGTCTGTATAATCAACGAGATTGACTGAGTTATCTATCTCGGTAATCTTAATCTCATCGTCTGAAAAGTAAACGATTTGCGCTTCATTATACTTACGATAGACATAAGTGCCAATAAAAATCAAAAGTAGCACCATTAGAATGGCGATTCTCTTCAGGGAGGCTTGCTGATGCGGAGCTAAATTATGGTATTTAGCACGAAGTTTTGCAAAAAGTGTGCTTTTAGAATCTTTTTGTTCCTTCGTAGAAGCACGAGAAGCCGAGTTGGTCTTTTGACTTTTTGGCATTTTATTATACTAACATTTTTTCGCGTCTTCGTCAAATTAACGATAGCTTTTTGATGCAAAATTATTTTTTATGTTTTGAACGACGGATCTTATAGTCGGAAGCAGTTAAAGTGTAGCGCCAAGCATTACGCTCGCTCAAAACAACAAAGTGACTGGCGGTTTTGGTTTGATAAAAGTTAATTGGTTGATGTACGGTGTTATATGCGTCTAAAAGTTCGTCGAAATCTGTAACTTCATGAATCTTATAGCTTTTAAGTTCGAGTGGCGAGCGCAAATCAACCAAAATATTATCATAAGCAGAGCGGATTTTCTGTACGCTATATTCATAATAATGCTTAGTGTTATATTCGTGATACGACTGATAGGCGAGAAGCGCCAGGATTAGCGATGCGACGAACGATGCAATACTAAACAAGCGCGCAAAAAGCTTAAAACTATTATCGACACTAACGACAGTGCGATAGTTTCTATTAACATTGTCGCCAGATTCTACTGTGGCCGCAATTCGAATGTCGTGTTTCGTAAGCGGAAGTTCGAGACGAAGCGCAGAGTCGAAATCAACATACTTTGCGAGATCATGGGTCGTGATTTTGCCATCAATGCGAAGCTCAACAGCTAGTGTGCCGTCAGCCGTACTAGATAGTTTACGAAAATCATCCATGATTTGAACATAGTTGTCGTAGTCGATATTAATATCTTCGCTAATATCTAGCTTTGACGAATTCTCGATGGATTTAGTTTTAACCTCGGTTAGCGGATATTCGCGAGCACCAAATTCATAACTACCACCATCGGAATTTTCAGTCGCAGTAACCGTAGCGACTAGCTGATAAGATAAATCGCCAGAAACCGGCGACGAAAAATCTGCCACATAATTATAGTTTGCGGTAATATATTCGATTAGATATGCCACGTAGACATCACGACGTGCACAATCACCGATGAGCGGGCTACTATTTTCGAAGCTACAGACTTCGTAATCGATTTCACTCTTTGAGTCATCGTAACTTAAACTGACGGTTTTGTCTGTATGAAAACCATAAAAACAGGAGAGCATGCCAACGATTACTAACGTAACAGACGCAAAGATCAGGCCGGGATGGCGCGTATCTTTTTGACGTAGCTTTCGTGTCATACTCTCCTCCGTTTGATTCTGCTAGATTTTAGCCCTGTTCGTAGCCAAGAGCGACTGAGAGGCTAACCTCGGTATCAGCAGCAGGAAGATCCTCGGCAGCAATATCCTTGCGATATTCGACGCGGACAATTACATTCTTGGCGTTGTTGCCGGTATTGTAATTAAGCGTATCCATAAGATCGGTAGCAGAAGAAGTGTATTTTGTCCCATCATAGGAAACCGAGAAGTTGAGAAGTTTAGCCTCAGCTTCGGTGAGTTGAGTCATCGTGATACTTTTTAGAATGGCATCAAAAGTACCGTCGTTGATAACGTCAACTGAAAAGGCGTAGTAGTCGCCAGGTTTATTGAGTTTTACTTTGAAATTGGCAGTAGTAGTAGCGGTATCAAGAGTGAGACTTTCACCATCGACGGCGCCGTCGACCTTTTGAAGGCTATTTTCTTTAAAGTGGACGCTCCACTTATTAGTGCCAACCGTTGCAGTACCGTTGACATTAAGCGTCTGAGCATAGGCAGCAAAGCCCACAGACATAAACAATACTGCAAAAGCCAAGACGCCAATGAGAGCAACTTGGATATTCTTTTGTTTTTGCATAGTGTTCCTTTTTTATTTTATAGACCTTTGACGTGATTTTAACATAAGAAGTATAATTTTGCAAGAAAAAAGCGCAAATGGCGCTAGATTGTTCTGGTACACCTCGTGTCGTCGAAGTGGAACGACCTCGTATCGGATATGTATCGTATAAAGGGTGTACTGAGTATATTATATCCTACGAACTATATTCCTAGAAGCAATGGAACTAGTATAAATCTAGTGTAAATAGAGAGTTTTCCATCAGGTGGCTGCCCTACATAGCAAGCCATCCTGTGGTAAACTCGTACTATGCTAGAAGCCAAGCGTACTCCATGGCCCCATGAGTCGTTCGCTGTCTAATTTATTCATGATCTTATTATATGTAGATATATATGAGTTATAAGTAGGCACCATATTGTTGTATGCATTTATGGCATTACTCGCATTATTATACCTAGTTCTTGTAGGCCACGAGTTGTATAAGTTTATCAAGGATTCTGCAGTTCTCTTTTTACTTTCTATATCTTGGCTATATGCTACAACTTTATCTTCAAATGCGCTTAATTGCCTTACGCTGCTCCAATACTTTTCAGAGATTGAATAGTTGGCAAAGTCGAAATAATCATCATATATGTCGGATACCCGCCTAATAGCCTCTCTATTTCTATTCAGTATATTGCCTGCGTTGAAATATTGAGAGTAACTAGAGTGAGTATTCAATATTGAAATATACTCGGATCCTATTCTTGCAAATAACTCAGTACACACCGATCCTTCGTCATATATACTAATTTCATCCTTCATAGTGTCGATACTGTTAGCTATGGTTTTTAGATCAGTACATATTTTGCTCTGGTCAGATTCGCTTTTTCTTTCCCATACCGCATGGAGCATTTCGTGGAGGATAACTGTTTTTCTATATTCAGAAAAATCAAATACAACTCCATTTTCGCTGACAGTCGTTGAGCCTACGTCGAATATGTCTATATATTCATTGTCACTATTATCCTTATAATAACAACCAGCAATATATGTTTCGTCATGCCCATCTCTTCCGCAAGTTTTATTGAAGTCATAATTATCCTTTAATTTTGGCTGAGATGCATATAACACTGCCTTTCCTTTTCTAGTGAGATATAAATCATTCGCCATAGTTTTTATTTCGGCATTTATTCCGTACTGACTTGCCTTTCTTTCATCGGCAATCAGCTGCCAGTCAAGATTAATTAAGACTACTAGGGTTATAAGAGCAGCAACGGCGGCGGACAGCGATATGATCTTGACCTTTTTGTGTTTTTTGAAGAAGACCTTAATATTTTTCTTAAACACGTCTATCTTTTTTAGCGTGTTTACTCGTTTTGCGCCATCTCTGACCGATACAGAAGAAGTATTTGTTTCTTGGCAGTTTTCTTTATCTTCCGTATAATTCGATTCCGACTCTAAATAGTCACCTAAACAATCGTAGACCGTTCCTTCCGCCGAAAAAGATTCGAATCTAGATATTGCTCTAGAAGTGCCATTCGGATCAAGAACGGCTGCATATAGCTTATATGAGCAGCCTTTTGGGTCGTCGTTTATCCAGCTACCGCTATGATTGTTTGCTGGCGTTATTATCCCACCAGACTCTTTAACGAACCTTACTGCATTCTGCCTTTTAAAGAATCGTCTTTCTTCGTCTTTCTCGCCAGCTTTATGCCGAACTAAGCGATACTCGGCTCTTTCCATTTCTGCAATATAGCAATTAATGCTATCGGCCTCTGTTATGTCGGCAATAAATGACGTGCCACTTGTCCAGTTCACTGCGATTGGATATTTAAAAATCGAGGCCATTTCCTTAAGAAATTGCCTTGCGTTTTCTTTGGTATCAAATATATTCGCATTTCTGCGGCCAGAATTATCCTGTGCGATTACTAAGTACTTCATACTATTTCTTTATCTTTTTGAGTAATGCTTTTGGATTAGCTAAATAATATAGACCTCTAAAGAAATTATATATGCCAACAAAGATTAAGCCGCCAAAAATCGTATATGTACCACCTGGGGAGGCGGAATTGTATGATGCGACAGTAATTCCAGCACCGAGCAAGAATTCAATAATACCCATAACTATCAGACCGGCCGCCTTAGACCTAACTTCGTTGTAAAATGGCTGCATGGCCGCTTCTGTTTCTTGGCGTATTTCTTCTTGAAGCTCATCGTAACTATCGAAGAAGTTTCTCATATCTATATTGTTGAACGATTCTTGGACTTTTTGTGTGCCAGATTTGGAAGCCACCCCATTCATAATTCTCTCGTAAGAGCGATGTATCTCTTCGAATTTCTTTTGGTCGCCACCCTTATCCGGGTGATATTTGATAGCAAGTTTCCTGAACGCCTTTTTTGCATCTTCCTTAGTTGCCGTATCATTGAGACCAAGCACTCTATAATCGCTACGGTCTCTCTCGCCCACAATCACAAGCTCTAAAACCAGATGCGCTTTTAGCTCGCGATTCGGATCATCTAGCACCCATTCTCCGTGCTCATTTTCGTTTGGATCTGCATAACTGTCTAAGTCCTCTAGGATGTTATTAGCATAATCGACAGCAAGCGAGCGCTTCGTGAAACGCCTCGTCTCGATATGGCGACTATTTCTATCATATGACACATCATATCTAACCTTAGAATCGGGATACTCTTTTATTTCAATATTTATCGTTGCGCCGTTCTTCAGAGTCATCCTATATTCGTCGTCGCCGACGCCAACAAGCTCATTCATTCTTTCCGAAGCCAGATCGGTGCATTTGTTAATATAATCCACCGCATCGTCATAGGTATCAAAAGAATAGCCCGACTTAGTTGTTCCCAGTGAATACACTACTACGTATTTCATTGTTTATGATCCTGACATCCGTAATAAACGCTCGGCATAGTGAACGTCTTGTCACCATATCCCATCTTTGAATATGGAGGAGTGGAAGACTTTCCTTCCCACGCAACGGCATACCACGGAAAAGTGGGCAACCCCCACGAGTTTTTCTCGCCACTATTCGCTAAAGAATGGCAATACTTAAAAGTCATATTATATCTACTCTGCAAACTTTTACACTCAGAACTATTTTCATTATCAGTGCAAATATTAATTACTTTGTCTAATCGCTCTCTAATCCTGTCTCTCGATGGCCATGGCCAAAAATCAGAATTATACCACGCGACCGATGCTAAAACTATTGCCAGAATAATATAGACTGCCTTCTTCTTGTAAAAAGGCTTCTTTTGATTGAGTGGCTTCTTCTTTTCTATAACACTAGGAGTTGAATGATATGATGTTGCCATATCGTACTTCACCGATTACTTTTTGTAATTATAGCACAAACGGTTTAAAATGTCAATAGAATGACGGGTTGGCCTAGATAACGACTATGCTACGGTTAATATTTATTATTCTTCTACATCGAAAATTTAGATAGATAGTTCCGTAATCCGTCGTCACAATAACATTCTTTAGCATGCGGACTCTTTCGTTCGCTCTACTGTCAGTGCCCTTTATCTAACCGAATTGTGTTTGAGCAACCGCGATTATGCGGCTTCCAGTTTGTGCAGCCAAGGAATTCTCCGTAAGCACCTTTTCTCTTGACCATAAAGCCACTTCCGCATCTACTGCAGTGAATATGATACTTTAAAATACTTACATCCTTGTATGATTGATTGCATTGCGGATAATGCGAACACCCCAAGAATTGCTCGCCCGTAGTGCCGTTTCGTCTCACGACGAGTTTGCCAGTCTCACACCAAGGACAATTTACTTGTTTGCTGCTATTACCGTCATCGGACAAAACATACTGATTATCGTTTAGCATCTCCATAAAGAACTCTGATTCATTAGTGCTAGGCGACAGTAAGATAACTTCTCCTTTAGTCCTGGTTATTGCTACATAGAACAGACGACGTTCTTCCGCATATCGATAATCTTCCTGTTCACTAAGTAGCGGGGCGAGCATCGGATCATCCGTTAGTTTATTTGGAAAACCGTACTGGCTATTTTCCATATGAAGAACAATTACGTTGTCCGCTTGAAGTCCTTTTGCCTTATGGACAGTAGAAAAATACAGCTTGTCATATCCATTTAAATCGTTTATCGTAAGCTTTCCAGTGCTACTGTCAAGCCTTATGCCGCCCCTCCTGCGTATTTTGTCGCTCTCCATATATAAAAGCGCGTCTACGTCAAAAGAATGCCTTCCAAGCACCATAATAGACGCATCCTCGCCATATTTCGCTATCAGTTGCTCAACCTGCTGAATAAATACTTTATATATTTCAATGTATTCGCCCGCCCCATACTGAACGAATGAGATAGGGTCACTCATATGTTTGTCTGATCGGGGTTGTTTCTTTATTTGCATTGGATTTTTCTGAATGAACGCAGATGCCATATCAACTAGCTCTTGCGAGTTTCTAAAGGTGCGTTCAATTAATAGCTGCTTATATTCGCCAACAAACTTACCAAACTCACTGAACAGGCTTATGTCGCTTCCAGCAAATCGGTAAATGGACTGCCAGTCGTCCCCGACGCAAAGCACCTTGGCATCGGTATGTTCTCGTATTGCGTTCATTAAATTGAAACGGCTATATGAAATATCCTGGTACTCATCAACAATGACGTAATCATATTTCTGGCACCCATGCTTTTTTACAATATCTGCCGCATGATTAATCATGTCATGAAAATCAATGCTTTTATCCTCATCTAATGCTTTCTGATAACGTTTCATAATCGGGAAAGCAAACTCGAAAAATAGTCTAGAACGCTCCGCCATAAACTTATCTTTATGGCCATTAAGGAACAGCTTCTTAATTTCATCTTCGGATAAGTCTCTTGACTTACATAAGTTCACGAAGCTAACAATTAGATCCCTGAGCTGATAGCCAAAGTATTTGTCTTGCGATACGGCATCATATACCTCATTAACATCTATGCGCTCTAACTTAACGCCATGTTTTAATAGCATCGTTTCTAGCTCGCTCAAGAGCCTATGTTGCTTGTTGTAATATGAGTAAGTCTCCAATAGCGTCGTTCCATTTTGCCTATGTACCTCGCGTTTGCTCACCATTTCTTGTGAATATTTTTTGCTATCGTATGCGTTTAGCCATTTTGCTTCGCCATTTTCATCAACTCCAAAATGCTCGAGCCAAATATCATAGTCTGGCAAATAGAAGTCAGGGTAATACGAAAAGTCAGAATATGGGTATTTTTTCTCGTATTCATATTTTACACCGTTGAGATAGAGGAAGTTTGCGATCATCAATTCTTCGACGCTACGAACGCGCTCTCCAGCCAGTGTCTGCCTGACGCCATTTGCATTATGTACTTTTGATCTAAGAGTTTCGTAATCAACGCTACCTCTGTAGAAGTCGAATCTTTCGCCGGCCGACTGAAAGTTGTCGTAGTCTTCCGGTATATTCGAATAACACGCGATGAACTGCACAAGCGCCTGAACTTGTTCTGGATGTTCGGAAATCTCATCTTTCAAGTAGTTCTTAACCACGTTTCCGAGCAGCTCTTCTCCAGCCACATTAGGTCGGTCGCCTTCGTAATCCGTAATTATTCCTAGACCAAGTTTATGAAAGGTAGTAGCTCTCGCGCTTGACGGAATTGCCTTCAGTCTATCATTGAGATCTTCTACTGTTTTGCGCGTATACGACATGAGTAATATGCGCTCAGGACGAACCTTTTTAATTTTAGTAAGGTACAATACTTTTCCAAGAATAGTAAGCGTCTTTCCGGATCCCGCTCCAGCTACGACGAGGTTGGAATATTCATCCGTAACGACCGCTTCGCGCTGCTGGCGATCTAGCGAGTTTCCTTCAATATTGTCAAAAAAACCACTATTTTCTTCTATTACTCTATCGACATACGATTCATTATAATCATCGATATATTCTTTAAAATTTTCATACGTAGAATTGAACCGTGCGACGTCGCGCTCGCCGGAATAGTAACTAGATTTTCCTTCGAAAAAATCATGCTGCGGTTTATACTTTTTAAGAATCGAATCTCGCTTCTTCCATGTCACATAATCGTCAAACGACTCTAACTCTTCGAAGAATTTTCGTATAACAGCGAGATTCTTGATGTATTTTTCATCTTGGTATTTCTTTTTGTTGTTATTAATCGCGCCATCAATAAATAAGAATATAGCAACGATAAATGCCAATAGTATGAAATACTGCATAACTATTTTAATTATACCAAAAACATAAACGCTTAGTGCTTACTGCTCCCCTGAATGGTACTTTAGTCTCCCAGAATGGCATTTCGGACAGCCGCTCATTGTACCGCCAGTCCTATTCGAAATAGCCGTTTTCCATTCGTGCTGACATTTTTTATTTGGACAAGTCCACCAAACCCTTTGACTAGGCCTAGACGCGACCATACTGGGGCGCAAATCTCCGTTTTTGTCATGATTCCATTGTGATGCCACGTACGGACATTTTTCCTGTAGACTTCCGTTCGCCTTAAGCTTTGTTTCGTGCAGCCTACGTGACGTCTTTTTTCTCGTACAGACCTTACATAGCCCCAAGCCATGCACTTACTCCTTAATTGCTCTCTTATATGAATCGCTACAATGCCAGCAAAGATATGGAGAAATGCTTCATTGGAGGCTCGCCAGACGTTTCAGAAAATTCTTTTTCCGAAAGGACTTCAATACGATATTTTAGAGAAAAAGTATGGAACGGACGACTTGAGTTCATCCTACTCTGTTATTTGCGACAAAAACGAGCCAGAAACTGACTCGAACTCTCGTATGGTACACCCAGTAGGGTTCGAACCTACGACCTTCTGTTCCGAAGACAGACGCTCTAATCCGCTGAGCTATGGGTGCATAGGTATATTATAGCACTCCTTGAAGGTAAGATAGGCGTAATGCTGTATAATATTCATATGAATATACGCGAAAATGTCCCAATTTCTACTTTAACTACGATGCGACTTGGCGGCGCGGCCCGCTATGTAATCGATATCGACAAGATCGAAGATTTGTCGCAAGCTTATGCTTTTGCAAAAGAAAAAAATCTGCCAGTATATGTCTTGGGTAGCGGAAGTAATATTATCGGGCGCGATGGCGGTTTTAATGGCGTGGTTTTGGTCTGTAAATTGACAGGTATGGGCATTTTGCGCGAAGAAAAAGACGAGGTAGTACAGCTTTATAGTTACAGTGGCGAGCTGCTCGACGATTTTGTAACTTATGGCACCGAGATGGGCTATTCTGGCATGGAGGCGCTGAGTGCAATCCCGGGGACGGTGGGTGCGGCGCCAGTGCAGAATGTGGGCGCATACGGACAAGATATTTCGCAAAGCCTTGTCGAGGTGGAAGTTTTCGACACTGAAACGGGCGAGATTAAGACTTTGCCAAAAGACCAGTTGGAGCTTAGCTATAGGCACAGCATTTTTAACCATGGTGAGCTCGTAGGAAGATACTTTATTACTAAAGTTGTAGTTGAGCTACATAAGGGTCACTTGACGCCGCCATTTTATAATTCTCTACAAGCTTACATCGACGAACATAGTATCATTGACTTTTCGCCAGATTCGATTCGCCAGTGCGTGCGCGCAGTGCGCGAGTCGAAGCTGCCGGATCCAGAGTTGATCGCAAGTAGTGGATCCTTCTTTAAGAACGTTTATCTTTCGCCGGAAGAAGCGGCGGGCGCCGAAGCGGCAGGGATTCCAGTTTGGGATGGTGGCAAAGTGCCGAGCGGCTGGCTAATTGAACATGCCGGACTAAAAGGTCAAGAATTTCATGGCATGCGCGTATCTGACAAGGCAGCACTAGTACTGATCAACGAAAACGCCAAAAGTTATGCGGATCTCGCTGCGGCACGTGCAGAGATTATCAAGATTGTGAAAGATAAATTTGGTTTTACACTCGAGCAAGAACCGATGGAACTGGGAGACGAATAATGAAAAGCTTAAACGGACGTGAGTTGGTTGGATATATTAAGGAACGCCAAGCTAAGCAGGTGCGATCCTTGCGTGGACGTAAGATTTTTCCAAAATTAGCGATCTTCTACGACAATGACAGTCCAGTGATTGCAAAATATATGTCGCTAAAGCAAAAATACGGCGACGATATAGGAATTGCGGTCGAAGTTCAAAAGATTAATTTTGAAAATGCCGAGCAACTACTAAAAGCTGCTACCGGAGATGCCGCAACGACTGGCATTATTGTACAACTGCCGCTAGCCGAAGTCTCAATGAATGTGCTTGACTTAATTCCGATCGAGAAAGATGTGGATGGTCTGCGCGGCATGAGCGACACGGCAACCGCAATGGCGATTCATTGGCTTTTGACTGGATATGATATCGATATTAAGTCAAAGAAGATTGCAATTGTTGGACATGGTAAACTAGTTGGTGCTCCGCTTGAGAAAATGTGGCGCGAATCCGGTTATAATGTAACTGTTTTTGATAAAGGCGATGACATCTCGAAGCTTAACGAATATAATTTGATCGTAACAGCAACTGGCGTGCCGGGTCTAATCAAGAGCGAGATGGTGCAACCAGGTGCGGTAGTTGTAGACGCTGGTACCGCGAGCGAAGGTGGCGTAATCAAGGGCGACCTCGACGAGGCGGCACGCGAGCGCGACGACTTTATCGTAACACCGAAGATTGGCGGCGTCGGCCCATTAACAGTCGCAATGTTATTTGAGAAAGTCATCCAAGCAGCGTCGAAATAAAACAGCATTCTTGGCGCAAAATTACGCCAACAAAAATACTCCAGATTGCTCTGGAGTATTTTTTAGTTTTCCCGTCTGACTATGCTTCTCGGGAAGAAGTCTATACTAGGCGGTCAAACTTATTTCTTGCGGCTTGCAATGTAGTATGCAGTTGCGGTGGTAAGACCAGCGATTGCAACCATTGCGGAGAGAACATTCTCAGCACCAGTCTTTGGAAGTTCTGGTGGAGTGACTGGTTCTTCTGGTTTATCTTCACAGACTTTACCATCAAGTGTTACATCAGCGGTGTCAGTCTTAGTAGTCTTGTCATCGTTGTTGTATTTACCACTTGCGGTGTTGGTGAGAGTAGATCCTTCACAGTTGTCAGCGAAGTCGCTGCTGATAGTAGCGTAGAAGTAAATCGTAGCTTCAGTACCCTTGGCATAGTTGCCAATGTTGAGACCCTTGTCCGAGATAATATCATCGTTCATGGTCTTGCCGTTGGTGTTGGCTGCGTTGTAGAGAACAGTAGAACCCTTAACATAGCTGACGCCTTTTGGAAGTACATCACGGATTACGACATTCTTAAGTTCGACGTCACCAGTGTTCTTGAATTGAATACGGTAACGGACTTGGTTGCCAGCAGTACCCTTGACGGATTCTGCCCAGCTATCGCCACCCTTGTTCTGAACCATCTTATTGATGGTGAAGTTTGGATGCTCTTCTGGTTCTTCTTCACAGACTTTACCATCGACGAGGACATCGGCAGTATCTTCCTTAGCAGTACCCTGACCACCACTTGCCTGAGCGACGTTGCGGAGGAGAGAGTTGCTACATTTTTCGCTTACTGCTTTATCGACAGTGGCATTGAAGTAAATCCAAGCGTTAGCACCGGCATTGTAGTCACCGATGTTCATACCGTTGTCGGTAATGATATTGTCGCTAAGAGTTACACCCTTTGGATGTGCGGTGTTGAAGATAGTAGTAGTACCTTTAACATAGGTAAGACCTTTTGGAAGGATGTCACGAATGGTGACGTTTTTCAAAGTGGTGTTACCAGTGTTCTTGAAACCGATACGGTAACGAACGGTTTCGCCAGCCTTGGCTTTAACTTGCTCGCTCCAGGTGTCGGTACCGAGGATTTTAACTTCCTTGGTAATTTCGAGAGCTGGTTTAGCAGCAAATTGAGCTTTGACGTGGAAAGTTACATAACCAGAGTATTGAGAACAACCTGGGATTTTACCATCCATCTTGTTGTAACCTAGCAACATACCTTTGTTAGTAAAGAGGTCGTTGTTGGCAGTGTCAAGATTGAAGGTGCGAAGTTTACCATCTTTGGTATTGTAATACTTTGCAGAACCCTTGACGTAGGCGAGGTTAAACTTTTCACCATTTTTGGATTTGAAAGTGGTTTGATCCCAAACAGTGGTTGGGTTTGCGTTGGAAGATGAAATCTTACCGTTTACAGTGATAGAGGTGCTAGTGTCGGTTGGAAGCACGACATAAGCGCGGACGTTCTCAGCAACGAGGTTAAGGTTGCTAGCGGCGTTGTTGTGTACATACATACGAACAACATACTCTTTGCCATTCTCTACCTCAGTGGAGTCAGTCCAGTGATTCTTGCTTGCATCGCCAGTATATTCGGAAGCGGAGACGAAGTAACGCTCATCACCAACTTCTTTATTATTATCGACGATAGAGTTGAAAGTAATGTGGTCGGCTGGTTTAGCCATCGTATAAGTAGTACGAGATGGTCCCCAAGCGAAGGCCACGAGAGCGCTTGTAGCGGCAATGACAGCAACGGCGCCAAAACCGAGACAAGCTTTAGTTGTTTTCTTCATAATATAAATTCCTTTCTAAAATATTAGATCGAAAAGTTTAACTCTGTGAAAAGCCGCTTGTTAATGTGGCGCTTCTTGCAGGAACCTCCCAGTTCTTGTAATTAGCTGTATGTATTATAGCAAACTTTTTGCATTTTGTCAATAGTATTATGTGAGATTTTACTTATGTTTATAAATATTATATAGCTTATGCTTATTTTAGAATTTTTGCGATCCCGTTTGTGCTATTTATATCTATAAAATCAAACCATTGCTACATAAAACTTGGAATAAGAGGGGTCTTTAGTCGACCCCTCTTATAAGGTACATGGGATGAGTGGGGATTTATTCCGGCGCGTCAAGAGAGCCACTGTTGTCGTCGCCTTTTACGGCTTCTTCAACAGTGTCGGAACTATGAGAGGATTGCGCCTCGTCGATAGTCTTATTCTCTGTCCCGGTAATGACGGTATAATCTTTGCCACCAACATTCTCGGTTCCGCCGTTGTTGTTACGGTCTTCGAAACTTTGATTGTTGGAAGGCTTAGAACCGCCGTTGTTGCTGCCTTTATCCTCGGTAGGAGCCTTCGGAGGTGTGTAAGTGTCCGGAGACTTAGGCTCAGAAGTCTGAGTCTTATCAGTCTTGTCTGGATCATTTGCGCCACCACCAAAGTCAGGGTTGTTAGGTACCTGTCCCTGCGGACCAGCATTCGGATCCTTCGGTTCCAACTCGATATCCGGAGTTCCCGGAGGAGTTGTATCGTCCTCAGGAGGAGTGTCGGTAGGAGGAGCCCAATACCCAACATCTACAGGCTGATAGCCACATTCAAGACGAAGCTTGATGAGACCTGCCTTGCCGAAGTCAATGACGAAAGCATGACCACCAGTATGTGTACTGTTACGTACAACAATGTCCGGCAAACCTGCAGCGCGTCCGTCATGATACATATACATGCTGGACGTATAGCTATCGAGCTCAACGATGCTTACTGTGGCGTTGTCCCTGAGTACTTCAAGGAACTTGCCCACGGAAGCCTGCCAATACTCGGGGTCCTTTATGAACTCGTCGGCAGTGTAATTCGGCTGTTGGCCGATTGGCTGCTGCCAAGTTCCGTCGCGAAGGATCCTATTGTTTGGTTTGACCACGTTCACGTAATGCGTAATCTCAGCCGCGGCCAAGCAAGGGTCGGTTTTAAGCGCCCAAGCGAAGTCACGATCTTCGTCGGCATTGTAAACGTAATCAAGAACGTTACTATACTCACCGGCAGAGATATGCTCTGCGGCTGCCTCGTACACGTTCCAACCGAAGTTGTTTTTACCAACCCCGGCCTTGGCTTGTTCACTCGCAACTTTATAAGCTGCCTCGTCGTTAGCTTTGACTAACTCCAAGGTATGCTCGTCGCCATTGATGGCGTTATTGCGAATAATGATGGTGTCGCTGTTTGCGATCGCTCTAGCAGTACTGCCGTTGATCGCAACGGCACCGATGAAGAACGCCGCTATAAGCAGGAGGACAGTGCCTCCCAAAAATGCTTTACGCACATCAATCACCTTCCTTCCTTGTGCGTATCACTTAGCGATCGAAAAGATCGCAAATTGCGCTGGCTGCCCAGCCGGCGAGAATACCGATGGCGCCCGAAAGAACGCAATTGAGCAACTTGGCGTATGTGGTAGCCTCGGCAAGGTTAGCCACCTGCACGCGGTTACCTGCGGAATCGAGCGTCCAGCAGAGATAGTTGGATACGCTCGGCCAGCAGATGATACCTGCGCCAATGGCGGCAAGGATGCCTACGGCAATCGAAACGATGATAGCCCAGGTAGCCATACGGTGCTGTCCACACTCGCGAATAATGTCAGCGGTGCGGCGATCGATGTGGCTGCGGGTATCGCTATGCTCGGCGCCAATTCTGGTGCGCGTCGCTTCGTGCTCGGCGGTCGTGTGACTCTTGAGCTTCTTGGCGGCGTGACCGATGGCCTTAGCAGTAACCTCACGCGTTGTGTCGTGTTCCTTGCGGTTGTCATCGCGGAGATTGGTACTCGCGCGGCCGACTCCCGTAAGCTGAATCTTGTTTGCCTCGTCGAGCATTGCCTGCAGTTCTTCAGGGGTCATAGCCCCAATATTCTTCACTTTACTCATGATAATTCCTCCTTTTGGGGGTCTACCCCAGTGGCTCTTGGCCGATGGTGCACCTTTCTTGAAGGCGCAGATTGACTGGAAAAAACTGAAAAATCTATATAAACACCCCAATAACGGAGGAGTGAATAGCCCGGATCGTGCACGATCATTTACCCCACATCCCAATGGGTGCTACACTAACTTACGTTTCGTGCAGCAATGGGTTGATTTAGTGCACTAATGTTAATTTGCCGCATCCTATAGAGCTTATCTATATTTTGCTGGGTCTATTATAGCAAACTTTTTACATTTTGTCAATAGTATTATATAAATAAAACCATTACCGGATAAAACTTGGAATAGAGGCGGGGATCGTGTCCCCACCTCTATAAGGTGCGAGCTCATAGCTCTAGCTTTCCCTTCCGGGAGTTTACGAGTTACTCTGGAGCATCCATGGAGCCTTCGTTTGTGTCGCCCTTGACAGGCTCCTCAACGGTGTTATCGTTTTGGTTGTCGTAAGCTTCGTCAATTGAAGTGTCTCCATTTTGGCCGCCAACTACAACGTCATAGTCCTTACCGCCAACCTGCTCGGTGCCGCCATCGTTGTGATCCTCGATAGTCGGAGTCTTGCCGGGCTGAGTCGGTTTGGTCGGTACAGACGGTTCATTGTTGTCGGGCTCATACTCAGTTGCCGGCGGAGCGGGCGGAGTATAGGTGCTCGGCGAAGTAGGCTCAGGAGTCTGGGTCTTATCAGTCTTGTCCGGATCATTGGCGCCACCGCCATAATCCGGATTGTCCGGTACCTGTCCCTGCGGACCAGCATTTGGGTCCTTCGGCTCCGGAGTTGGATTAGGAGTCGGTGTAGGTGTCGGGTCGGGGTCAGGAGTCGGCGTCGGGTCAGGGTCGGGCTCCGGAGTTGGGTCAGGAGTCGGCGTCGGATTGTCGTTAATCGGCG
>SAMEA104315433__coassemble_625_pt1 | contig 15863 bp, 26 predicted proteins | sample SAMEA104315433__metabat2_low_PE_020 | metagenome-assembled genome bin SAMEA104315433 (sample SAMEA104315433) | gut metagenome | biome: Monkey gut; feature: monkey-associated habitat; material: faeces | place: China | collected 2013
TTGCGTATACTGACGCCGACAAATCCGGCATGAACGACGATAAAATGCAGCGACTTGGCAGTCTTGGCGAGACCTCTGTCGAAGAAAAGAAGTCTGGCCTCTATCTCAAGGACTTTTCCGACATGAGTGAAATTGCCGACCATAATGTTGAGATTACGAATCAGGGCGATCGTCTTGTAGTAAGTGGTCAGTTTAAAGAAGGCACGAATGTACGCTTGGTGCTTGTAAAAGGCTTTGAACAACGTTATTATAAGATTCGTATCAACAACCAAGTCCATGCTGCGATGTGTATTGCTGTCTTCAATGAAGACGAAAACTCGGACAGCGAAGAGATTAACGTTGCACGTTATGTAAATGCTGAAGGACTGAGCGGAACTTATAAACTTTATCTTGAGGTTTATGATAAAACCTATGACACTGGAAAAAGCGTAAAGTTCTAGAATCTTCGCAACATAAAAAGGACCCCGCAGTTGCGGGGCCTTTTGTTTAGCTCTCTTCGGAAGGAACACTTGCGGCTAAAGCATGGTTCTTGTAGCTATCATCATCCGTAACTTCGCGGATAACTGTGATGAAATCCGGAAATTGAATTTCATCCTGGGCGTTAACCAACTCTACTTCAAGAATGGCTTGGTTCTTCCAAAATGGATAGACGTCAAGCTCAAGATACTTGCCATCTGGGCTGTCCAGACAATAGCGCGTCTTGCGCACGGTCTGAAGTGCGGGGTCGGCTTGCATCATGAGATCGAGATATTCGGACTGTGTAAGCCTGCGTTCTGTCTCGATGCGGATGGCCGGATTGGGCGTCGGATGTTTGGTGGTTTCGGTATAGATATACCCACCGTCAAAACCGCGCTGGCGGATGCGACGCTCGAACCCGTCTTCATTCTGAAGGTAAGTCTGCGCAATCTCGACGCGCTGACAGTTCGGAAGAGCTTCAAGCTTCTTGAGCTTCGGCATCTTAATCAAGAATTTGCGCTCAACCTCATAGGGCTGCGGTACGCCGAGAAACTGCGAGATCTCCTTGAGGAGATTCTGGAGTTTTTGCTCGAAGTTGCAGTCATTCTTGATTATGCGTAGATGCGGATGTCCGATCCAGCAATTGCGCGTGATGCGATCGAGCTCTCTGGCCTGCTCCGGCGTCTCGCTGCGGGCGCTGTTGTTGCCGAGCGTATAGAACTCTTCGGCGCCATCGGCTGCCGTTACGAGGTGGAATACGGCACCGTAGCGCCCCATGACTTCGCTCTTTGTCGTATTGAAGTACTTCTGAATGAGCTGCAGATAAGTGCCATTGCTCATGTAAGCCTGATTGTCGCAAATGCCACGATCGCAGACAATGAGAATATTGTCGTATCCCGTGATGTGCTCGGCAGCTTGCTTGGCGATTTCCTCCTTCTGATACTGCGTATTGATGATCATAGACTGAAAGTCAGCCTCGGACATCATCGAAGGTAAGAAGCCATTGCTAATTTGCTGCGTAGCCGCCTCATCGACGAAGATAACGTACCAGCCCAGCTTGGTCATGTAGTTCTGAATGTAGCTGGCAGCGGTCGTCTTACCGGCGCAGGGGCCTCCCGTGAGTGCTATGACTTGAATATTTTTGGTTGTCTTTGTTTCTGTCAAAGAAACCACTTCCTTTCCAAATGTTGCTTGTTTATAAGGTACAGTCGCGGTGTACGACTACTCTATTATAACAGATTAAAAAATGCCCGGCACGTGGCCGGGCTTTTGGATGATTAGCTAAGCAGTTCGTCGAGCTTCGCGAGAAGAACTTTGAGATTTCTCGCATAGCTTCCAGCGTTGATCTGCGTGAAGCTAAGCTTTGATTCATCCCAGAGCTCTGCAGTCGTGGTCTCGATACGCTTAATCTCTTCGAGGCTGATAGTCTCGTGCTGATCCTCGCGGTTCATATTGACATATGACAGGAGCTGAAAGACGGCATCGTAGCCAATCTTCTCGCTCGTTTCAATCAAGAAACGCGAAAACCAGCGCTTGTCGAGATTCTCGTCTACGTTGGCGTAGGCATAGAGATCACAGGGGCCGCCGTCGTAAATCACGAGGATCTTATCATTCTCGAGCTGTTCTAAGAGCGAAAGCCCGTAAACTGCGTCATCGCGCATCGCGCGGCTGAGCTTTTGGAATTCTTCGATCTTCTGCTGATATTCTGGCATATGTTCTGCAACTTTTGCCATACCGACATAATCGCGACCTGGTAAGACGACGTCCCATCCTTTCATCTTTGCTGCGTGTCTAACTGCGGAAATAACTTCTTTACGGCGTTCGTATACGCCCTGTGCAAGAACTATCTTTTTCATTCTTGCCCCTCCTTTCATCCATATAAAGGTACAACGTATATTTTATAATTATAGCACAGATGGGCTAAAAAGTCAATGTTTATTAGATTTTGCAGCCTTAAGACACAAAAAATACCCCTGTTGCCAGAGGTATTTTTGCAGAAACGTAAATTAACGTTTGCTGAACTGTTCGCGACGGCGAGCACTGCGGAGACCGTAGTGTTTGCGCTCTTTTTCGCGTGGGTCGCGCTTCATGAGACCGGCCTTCTTGAGCACTGGGCGGAATTCTGGGAATTCGGTCACGAGTGCGCGAGAGATGGCGAGCTTGATTGCGTCGACTTGTCCGGCCATACCACCGCCTTTGACGCGGACGGTAATACGGAACTCTTTTTGCTTTTGAGTCAAAGCGAGTGGATCGGTAATTTCAGCCATCAAGGTCTTGTTGCCGCTCAAGTATTCGAGAGCTGGCTTATCGTTGATGATGATTTCACCTTCACCTTTGTATAGACGTGCGGTTGCAGTAGCGGCTTTGCGGCTACCGTCACCGTAGGTGTATTTTTCGTTCTTGGTTGCCATTACTTAATCTCCTTTGGCATTTGAGCCGTGTGGGCGTGCTCGGCGCCTTCAAAGACGCGGAGACGAGCCAAGCGGTCAGCAAGAAGCTTATTCTTTGGCAACATACCCTTAACTGCGTGCTTTACTGCGACAGCTGGATCCTTCTCGATAATCTCTTGAAGAGTGAGGTCGGTAAGACCGCCTGGGAATCCAGAGTGGCGGTAATAGTGTTTGTCGGTCATCTTTTCGCCAGTAGTGACAATATTCTTGGCATTGATTACTACGACGTAGTCACCATTGTCGGTGTGTGGGGTGTAGGTAACCTTGGATTTGCCCATGAGCTTGTCGGCGATGACGACAGCCAATTTGCCAAGCGGCAAAGTGGAAGCGTCGATGATCCACCATTCGCGGTTAATTTCGGAGGTCTTTTGGCTATAAGTCTTCATAACTACTTATCCTCCTTCTTAGCGTCGGCTTTCTTTTCTTCTTTGACGACATCTTTGATCTCGTCGACAAAGGAAATAGTAGCCATCTCGGCGTTATCGCCACGGCGGAAACCAGTACGCTCAATGCGGAGATAACCGCTGTTGCGCTTGATTTGTGGAGCGATAACATCGATGAGTTCGTTGCCGGTCTCTTGGTCGTTAAGACGTGCGATGACGATGCGACGAGCCGCAAGATCACCTTTCTTTGCTATGGTGATGAGCTTCTCGGCTGGGCGACGAATTTCTTTTGCTTTTGCTAAGGTTGTATTGATTGATTTGTACTTAAACAGGGAGCGCATCAGACCGCGTGTTAATGCAGTGCGTTGGTCGGTTTCGCGACCGAACTTGCGCCCTTTGTATCCATGGCGATGCATTTAAACATTTAACTCCGTTAGTTTTTCGCGAACCTCGTCGAGAGCCTTAGCGCCGAAGCCCTTTAGGTCCTTGAGATCGCTTTCTGATAATACTTTGAGGTCGCGAACGGTGCGAATGTCATTGTTGAGCAATGCATTGGCGGTACGCGCGGATAGACCAAGCTCCTCGATTGGAGTAGCGAGACCTGATTCGTCCTCGGTTTGGTTGGCACTTGGTGCAGGTGCTGATTCGACAACGGTGCTGCCGGCAAGTGCTTTGTATTGGTTGACGAGGATGGCGGCTGCTTCTTCGAAAGCCTCACGTGGAGTGATGGTGCCATCGGTGTCAATCGTCAGAGTTAACTGTTGAAGGTTGGTGTCTTGACCAACACGAGTGTTTTCAGCATTGTAGCGAACGCGCAAAACAGGCGTAAATACAGCGTCGATAGCGATCATATCGCCACGAGTGCGTTCTGCGCTGGATTGCTCGATGCTAAGGTAGCCACGGCCAGTATCGACAATCATATCCATGTTCAAAGTGAACTTTGGATCATCGATCGTACAGATAACCTGCTGTGGATTGGCGATTTCGATTCCGGTTGGAAGGGTGATATCACCAGCTTTTACAACACCAGAACCTTTCTTCTCGAGATGAATCTCGACAGGCTCATCGGAGTCGGACTTCAAATGAATGTTTTTAAGATTCAAGATGATGTCAACGGTATCTTCTACGATACCTGGAACCGCTGAAAATTCGTGGTTGGTTCCTTCGAGGCGGAAAGCTGTGATAGCTGCGCCTTTGATGCTTGAGAGAAGTACACGACGTAGTGAATTACCAAGTGTGTTACCGTAGCCATAGTAAAGTGGCTTGATAACAAAGCTGGAACTGTTTTCACCAAGGTCCTTGATCTCTGCTAGTTCTGCTTCGTGAATTACTTTTGTCATACTTCTCCTTTAGCGTGAGTAATACTCGACGATTAATTGTTCGTTGATGCCCACCTCAGCTTCTTCGCGCTTTGGTTGACCGATGATTTCGATCTTCATGTTTTTGATGTCGCTCTTCATCCAAGAAAGGCTAGTCTTTTCGGAGTTGACATCGTTAAGGTTTGTAAAGTAGCTGTTTTTCTTTGACTTTGCACGAACTTCTAGGACGTCGCCTGGTTTGACACGGATTGAAGGAATGTCGATGCGACGGCCATTTAGAGTAAAGTGACCATGCGAAACGAGTTGGCGAGCAGCGCGACGAGTAGACGCGAAACCTGCACGGTAAACTACGTTATCAGCACGACGCTCGAGGTAATTGAGAAGGTTTTCACCGGTCATACCTTCGGCGCGAGATGCTTCACGCATGAGTTTTGCGAATTGCTTTTCGAGTAGGCCATAAATGCGGCGAACTTTTTGCTTTTCGCGAAGTTGAGTGAGGTAGAGACTACCACCACGTACACGCATGTCGGCGTGTTGACCTGGAATACCGGTCTTTTTCGCCATGACTTTTTGCGCTTTTGGAGCTAGTGCATAACCTTCACGGCGAGATTGTTTGCCAATAGGTGATAAATCGCGTGCCATTATGGTTTCCTCTCTCCCTTCGGACGGCAACCACCGTGTGCAATTGGGGTTTTGTCCGTAATGCTGTTAATCGTAATGCCGAGCGTGCTGAAAGCGCGAATAGCGCTGTCGCGGCCAAGACCAATGCCCTTGACGAAAACGTCGACACTGCTCATAGCGTGATCACGTTTAGCAATTTCTGCGACTTTCTCAGCTGCAATCTGGGCTGCGTAAGCAGTACCCTTCTTGGAACCACGGAAACCGTTAGCGCCAGCGGAAGAAGCTGCGAGAACTTCGCCCTTCTTGTTGGTTACGCTAACAATCGTGTTGTTGAAGGTAGCTTGAATGTGTACCTCGCCAGCTGGAACGACGCGTTTGCCTTTTTTGCCACGTTTTGCTTTGGTGGCTTCTGGCTTTTGCTCCACTTCAGGAGCTGTTTTGACTGTAGATGTATCTTCTGCCATATTAACTCCTTAAGTTTAGGTTTTACTTGCTGCTTTTGGTTGGGCGCCGCCGACGGCGATAGCTTTACCTTTGCGAGTGCGCGCATTCGTGCGGGTGCGCTGACCGTTGACTGGTAGACCTGCCTTATGGCGTAGACCCTTGTAGGAATTGATATCCTTGATACGTTTGATATTGTTTGTCACGAGGCGCTTCAAGTCTCCCTCAACGGAATATTTGCTAGAAATAATATCGTTGAGCTTCTGCTCTTCAGCCTCGGTGAGATCTTTCACCCGAGTGGTCGGCTCAATTTTAGCCGCCGCAAGGATGGCTTTGCTAGTAGTGCGGCCGATTCCGTACACGTAGGTAAGTGCAATCCACACTTGCTTTTCGCTAGGAATGGTAACACCGGCGATTCTTGCCATGCTTAACCCTGCCTTTGTTTATTCTTAGGTTTTTTCTTATTAATGATACGTAGCACACCTTTGCGGCGTACGATGATATCATCAGGGCTGATTTTCTTTACACTAGCACGAACTTTCATGTATTGAAAATTACCTTTCTGAAAGCCTCAATTCTGCTCGTATGTACAAAAATACGAGTCAAAATTCTCGCCTTCGCTTAAATTTAATCTTTTTGGCGGTAGCTGATGCGGCCTTTCGTGAGATCGTAAGGCGTGAGCTCAACATCCACCTTGTCGCCTGGCACGAGACGGATATAATTCTTACGCATTTTACCCGACATGTGAGCGACTATAATATGACCATTCTCAAGTTCGACACGAAACTTAGTACCAGGCAAAGCCTCAACAACTTTACCAGTAAGTTTAATCACCTCTTTTTGAGGCTTGTTTACACCATTAGAAGGTTTTGCGTCCTTCTTTTTGGCGCCCTTCATGTTTCTCCTTTGACTAGCCATAAATTACCAATATATTATATCAAACTTAAATGAAAATTTCAAGCAAAAAAGACCGTTTTTGGCGTAAAAACGGTCTCAAAGCTTAAAATATGCTTAAAAAGCAGATTTTGGCGATTATTGCTCGAGCTGAGTGCTCTTCTTTAGCGTAGCGCGGATTGCGGCAACTGAGTCGTATTCGCCTTTTGAATTTGCATTGGTCGTTACGAGCGATAGAGTTTCATTTGCTTCGATCTGTTTTTGAATATCGATAAGCTCAAGATTCATTTTTGACTCTTCGATGAGGCGAATCTCGGCGACTTCATAGGCATATTCAAAGCCGTTGCCGTTCTCGATCTTAATTTCGTCGCCTTTCTCGAGACTATCTAGATTCTTAAAAACACCATCCTTGGTGGCGCCAGCGCTAATGCCACTAATAATCACATTGCGACCTTGTCCTGGACGCGATGATCCGGCATACCATAAGGTCTCATAGATATTATCTGGCATTGGCAAGATATAGCTGCTCATTTCAGACTTACGTACAATGGTTTTGACGCCAAGACGCTCAATTTTTAGGTAGCGCGGCATATCGGCTTCACTCTGGAAGTTTGCATAAGTATTATCGTCGAGCTCTTGCTCGCTAGGCGCAATACTATGTTCTACGACAGTGAGTACAGGCACTGTTTCGGCGCGCGTTTGCTCGGACTTGGTCTTGTAGTAATTGTTCTCCCAGACGAGAATCTTAATCATAAAAATAACTAAGATTCCTGCTAGGACCCACCCGATGATTCTCGGGATTAGTTTTGCTTTTTGGTTAATTTTTAATCCCATTATTTATCCTATTTATAATCGTCGTAGGTGACCATCAAGGCGCGAGAGTTGATCTGGCGGATATTCTCAAGTGCGACCGTGACGACGATAAGAAGTCCAGTACCAGAAACCGAGATGCCAAGTGTGTAGCCAAGAAGTGCTAACGAGATATAGTCGACTGCATATGGTAACAGCGCGATGAGCCCCAAGGCAAAGGCACCAAAGAAATTGAGGCGGTTGACGGTGTATTTGAAGTACTTTTCGGTAGCAAGACCTGGGCGTACGCCTTCGATAAAGCCGCCTTGCTTTTGTATGTTTTCGGCGATTTCTTTGCTGTTGAAGATGATGCTGGTGTAGAAATAAGTAAATGCTACGACCAAGATAAAGTAAAGAATCGGATAGATAAAGTCAGTAAAGCTAAGTTCGTCGAGTGAAGTAACATTTGGTGCTGAGAACCAATCAACTAGATTCTTAGCAATTACGCTGCTGGAGTCGCCTTTTTGAATGAGTTGGCCAATGAAAGACGGGACGGACAAGAATGCAACTGCAAAGATGACTGGCACAACGCCGGCCACAATAAGTTTGATTGGCATGATGGACTTGATGCCGCCATAGGCGCTGTTGCCATGGACGCGCTTTGCGTAGTTAATCGTGATAATGCGTTGTGCTTCGTTGATTTTTACGAGAATGTAGAGAATTGCGATCATGCCAATAGCGCAGGCGAGCAAGATCCAGAAGACAGTTGGATTGACTGGAAGATTAATCCAACCAAAGAGGCTGAGCGTGCCTTGGCTCGTATCGAAGAGTTGGGCGCCAAATTGTGCAATGGTGCTTGGAAGACTCGAAACGATACTACAGAAAATAATGGTAGAAATACCGTTGCCGATGCCCTGCTCAGTAATGAGCTCGCCTAGCCACATCAGAAGCGTAGAACCAGCGGTCATTGCTGTAACGGCTAGCGCCCACTGATAAGTAGTGAGTTGGACAGTGTCAGTGGCATTGGTCGCAAGTACGGATTGCGAAAGAAGATAAACATATGCAATAGACTGCATGATTGCAAGCGGAATTGACGCAATGCGAGTCCACTGATTGATCTTGCGACGGCCGGCTTCGCCATCTTGGCTGAGCTCTTCCATGCTTGGAATGGCCTTTGTTAGAAGCTGTAAAACAATGGAGGCCGTAATGTATGGAGATAGACCGACCAATATGATAGAAAGGTTCGTTAGTCCGCCACCAGAAATTAAATTAATAAAGCCACCAAAGTCGGTGCCATTGATAAGATTGTTGACAGCATCTTTGAAGGTTGCATTGTCGCCAAGCGGTACTGGAACGTGAGCCAAAATGCGATAGGCAACCAAAATACCGATAACTGTCAGGATGCGTTTAAGCATGTCTTTGTTTTTGAAAGACTTCAAAATCGTCTTGAAATTCATGTTACCTCTTGTTTGTTACTTATTTTATCATAACATAAAAGGAACAGATATGCACTTAAAGATACAAAAAACCACCACTTTCGTGATGGCTTTTTGGACGTATTAGTCTTTGTTTGCTTTTTGGCGAGCAGGAACGGCTACTTTCTTGAAGGAGCCACCAGCTTTCTTGATTGCTTCAACCGCAGTCTTGCTTGCGAATTGAGTCTCAAGCTCGATCTTGGCATTAACCTCGCCTCGGGTAATAACTTTTACTTTGGCGTATGGATTTTCAATCAAATTAGCGTCGGCAAGGATAAAGTTGTCGACTTTGCCGGAAAGCTCGTTGAGGTTATCAGTGTAGACGACCTGAGCTTTGTCATGAATAGACTTGAAGCCCTTGAGCTTTGGAATGGCTTGCATGATAGCACGCTGACCACCCATGAATCCTGCTGGCATCTTGCTGTGGCCGGTACGGGACTTTTGACCCTTGGTACCACGGCCGGCAGTTTTACCCTGACCAGCGGAGATACCGCGACCAACGCGTTTGCGAGATTGATTCTTGGAAACGCTTAATTCGTTGTATTTCATTTATTTGTCCTCCTTAGCGGCGGCTTTTTTGCTGCTGTGCCACTCGTTCTTTGGAACTTGTTGGCGGAGACCTTCGATTACGGCATAAGCGATGTTTGCTTTATTGGTCGAACCGAGGGATTTGCTGATGAGGTTCTTGATACCGGTAAGACCGATAATAGAACGGACGACGCCACCAGCAATAATACCAGTACCTGGAGCAGCTGGCTTCATAAGAACGTGAGCGCCAGTGACTTTAGTTTCAACTTCGTGGCAGATAGTTTCGCCATTCATGTTGATGGTAATCATATTTTTCTTGGCGCGGCGTTCAGCTTTTTGAACGGCGGAAGTAACATCAGAACCCTTGGCGAGGCCAACACCGATACGATTCTTGTGATCACCGACTGCAACGAGTGCCTGGAAGCGCATACGGCGACCACCAGCGACGGTGCGAGAAACGCGGTTGATTGAGATGTTTACGGTATCAAATTCCTTCTTACCTTCTTCGGCAGCACGGCGGTTGCGGCGGTTGTCGCGACGGCGACCACGGAATTCGCGCTGAGCACGATTTTCGCGTGCGGCTGCGGCTTCGTCGGTAAGCTTGGTGGTACCAGACTTGTTAATGACTTTTGGTTGCTTGTTATCCATATTAGAACTCCAATCCTCCCTCACGTGCAGCATCGGCGAGAGCGCTCATGCGACCAGCGTAGAGGCGAGCACCACGATCGAAAACAGCTTTTTCGATCTTGGCTTTTTTAGCTTTTTTGGCGATTTCGCTGCCAACGTAGGCTGCGAGTTCTTTCTTGCTACCCTTTTGCTTGCTGCCGACGGTAGTTGCGTAAGCGATAGTTACGCCTTTATCGTCGTCAATAAGTTGTGCGATAACGTGGTTGTTGCTGATATTAACGCTAAGACGTGGACGTTCAGCAGTACCATGAATCTTTGCACGGGTGCGATTTTTTCTAAATTCTGCTTTCATGGTTTATTTCTTTCCTGCCTTACCGGCTTTGCGAATAATAACTTCGTCAGCGTACTTGATACCTTTACCCTTGTATGGTTCTGGCTTCTTGAGGCTGCGGATTTCAGCGGCAACTTGGCCGACTTTTTGTTTGTCGATACCGACAACCGTGATGGTCATCTTATCAACCTTGAGGTCGATACCTTCTGGCGCTTCGTATTTCACTGGGTGCGAAAAACCGAGGGCCATTTCGATATTGCGACCACCGCCATTTAGGCGGAAACCAACACCGTTGATCTCGAGCTTTTTCTCGAAACCTTTGGTAACACCTTCGACGGCGTTGTTTAGTAGTGCGCGTTGCAAACCGTGCCATGCACGGGACTTTGGTTCGTCATCGCTACGCGTAACAATAGCTTGATTACCTTCGACCGTAGTCTTGGTATTTTCCTGAACAGGAACCTGAAGCGTGCCTTTTGGACCAGCGACAGTAATTTCCTTGTCGCCGACCGTAATTGTCACGCCTGCAGGAATCTCCACAGGTAGTTTTCCGATACGACTCATTGCGTTCCTCTTAAATTATTAATATCTTCGCTATTTTAGCACAAAATGTCCCAAAATACAAGTACTTAAGCCTTAAACTCAAGGTTAGTTGAGCCATTTTCGATGCGGGTTGCAGAAGGGTCGGCTTGCATTCTTTCAATACCGTTCATGCTTTATATTCTAGCATGAAAAACCTCCGCGGATTGCGGAGGTAGCCGAATGGCTTGAGTTTTATAGATTGGTAGAGATTTGCTCAAGGCTAGTTTGAACTCTTGCAACGTCGGACCAGAAATTGACATTGCGAGTAATAACATCACTCAGAACTTCACTATTTTCGAGATAGATTCCAGAATATGATACTGTAGCCGTGTTTTGATACTAGCCACGAATGCTCATAGCCCGGCAGATAATAGCCACTGCAGGCGCGGAGTACTTCGCATATCGGCATGCGCGCAAGAGCCTGCGTCAGCATATGGTAGCTGAGATTTCGCGGCGACCCGTCCTCGTTTTGTGATAGCTTTAGATTACTATCGTCGAATTTGTCGATTAGCTGCTCAATCTTTCGAAATATTGCGATGTCCTGAGCAAATGTCAAGCTAATCGGTCTCAAGATGGATAATTTTCGCCTCATGCTTCATCGCTGGGATGATTTTCTCGAGCAGATCTTTGGTTCTGATTTTAGTGCAGGCAGTATAGACGCAAGGGTGTGCACCGAGATATTCGTCCGTTAATACATCTTCGTCGATCACGAGTTGTACTTTCTGCTCCTTATCGTTCATAAGACCAAAAACCGTGACGGCGCCTGGCACGACGTTAAGGTATTGCATCATTTGATCAGCATTTGCGAAAGATAGGCGCGCAATCCCAAGTTCTTTAGATAAGAATTTTGTCTTAAAGACTTTATCGCCTGGGGTTAGAAGCAGATAAAAGTCAGTTTGTTGACGATTTGTTAAGAAAAGATTCTTGCAGATGGAGACGCCGAGGTTTTTCTCGACATCAAGACATGCTTCCATAGTGTTGGCGGGTAGGTGATCAATCTGGTCGTACTCGACATTTAGCTTGTCGAGCAGATCATAGACGGCTAGCTCGCGGTCTTCACGAGGTGTGCTGGTCACAACATTAGTTTTGCTAGTTGGACGACCATGATTGATTAGCATCGCGGCATCTCCTTTCTGATTTTAGATAATTCCGTATATATTAACATCATTTTACGCATCTTGCAAAGAAAAAGGCCCACAGGTTTCCCTGCGGGCAAGGCCAGTCTCGCGATTAATGATCGTTAAACTTTGATTGGAGTACGCGCACAAGCTCGTCGTTTTTGGCGGCCAAAGCAACCTGCTCAGCGATTGAATAGCATTCGGCCTTGTGATTGCTTGTAAGCCACTCGATATACGAATGCCAGACACCAGGGGTGCAGAAACTAAGCCAGAGGCCTTGATCGCTGTAGTTCTTCATCTGAGTAATTGCACGGACGAGAACACTACTTGGCACGCGCTCAATAATCTGCGCATCGGATTTGAGAGGCTGTCCAAGGCCGTGGGTCCAGAAAAATTGCTTAAAAGCAAGCTCCGGGCGAACAATCTCGAGGCGAAGATACTGCGTAAAGAGGTCGGCAAGCATAAGGTCGTCATGGACGTAGGTCGAGATACCATTTTTGCAGGCATTAAAGATGCTGACAATAGGTGCAATCTGGTCACGCTCGAGATCGTAAACAGATTTACCAGTTTTGCGCAAGGCTGATTCGGCGCGACAAGCATACTGCGACTTATAGAGCTCGCGAATGACGTTATCGAATTTGACGGCTTTCATGCCGCAAATGAGCGCCTCTTGATCCTTTTTGTCGCTCATATTAAGCACGTCAATAAACACAACGTCGGCGTGCTTCATGTCGCGAAGAATCTTGCTTTTATCTTTGTTAAAACCATGTGCCTTAAGATATGTGAGGCAGTTTTTGATGATACTCTTAGACTCACTTACGCAACCATGCGCAAGCTGTTCGTCGATAATCTCATCAAAAACGGGCGCAATCATATCCTTGTTTCTCCCGAAACGGAGCTCGTCAAGCTCTTGCTCGAGTCTGCCGGCGTAGTGGGCGATAATGATACCTACTGAAATAGCGGATACTTTGGAATCTCTCATAAGAGATACCCCCTTTCATTAATGTGCGTAGTGGTGTTGCTACTCTATAACTATACCATAATTCCACAAAAAAGCACTCTCCGCTTAAACAAAGAGTGCTTTTAGAACATCTAGTCTAGATTACCAGACCTTGACGAGAACTTCGCCACCAAGCTTGTTCTTGAGAGCTTCTTGGCCAGTCATGATGCCTTTGCTCGTAGAAATGAGCACGGTACCACGGCCAGATTTGACGCGAGGGATTTCCTCGACGCTTGCGTAGACGCGACGACCAGGCTTAGAAACCTTGGTGATCTCGTTGATGCGAGCGTTTTCACCTTCGTTATTGATGACAATGTGAAGGATTTCGCGTGGCTCAGCTTTTTCAAGTTCAGCTTTTTCGATGTAGTTGATTTTCTGTAGCTTCTCGGCGACAGCAAATTTTAGCTTGCTGGTTGGAACGCGGATTTCGGTCTTGCCGACTGCGATTGCGTTGCGAATGCGCGTGATGAGGTCGGCTACAGGATCGCTAGTTTGAATAGACATATCTTTCCTTATCCTTTCCTACCAACTGCTCTTGGTAACACCAGGGATTTCACCCTTGCTTGCTTTTTCGCGGAAGTTAATGCGGGACAAACCGAAGCGGCGCATGTAGCCACGTGGGCGACCGTCGAGCATGTCGCGGTTTTTGAGACGAGTTGGGCTGGAGTTGCGTGGCAACTTTTGGAGACCTTCGAGATCGCCAGCAGCCTTGAGCTCTTCGCGCTTAGCTTTGTATTTGTCGTACATTTTTTGGCGCTTTTCGTCGCGGAGTACAGCACTTTTCTTTGCCATATTATTTATTCTCCTTTTCAAACGGCATGCCGAATTTCTCTAGTAATTTAGTTGAAGCTTCTTTGCTACCATTCTTGATAACGAAAGTAATTTCGATACCGTGGAGAACAGCGGAGTCTTCAAAGCTGATTTCTGGGAAAACGGTCTGCTCTTTGAGACCTAGGCTATAGTTGCCATTTGCGTCAAACGATTTGCGTGGAACGCCGTGGAAGTCACGAACGTGTGGCAAAACGATATTAACGAGACGATCGGTGAATTCGTACATTTTGTCACCGCGAAGAGTAGTAAGGTAGCCAACTGGGGCGCCCATACCTTTGCGGATCTTAAACTGTGCGATAGACTTCTTGGCCAAACGGCTAGTAGCGGCCTGACCGGTAATCTTGCTAATGGTAAGAGCGACGGTTTCGGTGTAGCGCTTATCTTCGCGTTTTTTACCGGTACCAGAGGAGACGATAACCTTCTCTAGTTTTGGTACTTGGTTGATATTGGCGAGGCCAAGCTCTTCTTTGAGAGCTTTGCGAATCTCTTTATCGTAAAGAGTCTTAAGCCTTGCTTCGTATTTTGCTTCGGCCATTACTTGATCTCCTTGTTATTAGCTTGGCGAGCGATGCGGATGGTCTTGCCATCTTTGTCTTTGCTGTAACCGATGCGGCTGGTGGTACCAGCTTTTTCATCGACAACTACAGCAACTTTGCTTGCTTCGATACCAACTTGGATTTCCTTTTTACCGCCCTGGCGATACATGCTTGGACGCATGTGACGCTCACGGACGCCGAGGCCTTCTACGAAGACGAGATTTTTAGCTGGCAAAACTTTAGTAACTTTACCGGTCTTGCCTTTGTCCTGTCCGGCGATAACTTTTACGAGGTCGCCAGTTTTAATGCGAATACCCATATTATAGTACCTCCGGTGCAAGGCTAATGATCTTGGAGAAACCAAGGTCGCGAAGTTCGCGTGGGACTGGACCAAAGACACGAGTGCCTTTTGGAGTCTTATCGTCGTTTACGAGTACGGCAGCATTGTCGTCGAAGCGGATAGTAGACCCATCTGGACGGCGAATTTGCTGGCGAGTGCGAACGATTACAGCACGAACAACGGCTTTTTTCTTAACGTTGCCGGTTGGCGATGCTTCTTTTACGCTGCAGGTGACAATATCGCCAACGTGAGCGTAACGAGCACGTGTGCCACCGAGGACACGGATAACACCAAGTTCCTTGGCGCCACTGTTGTCGGCAACTTTCAAACGTGTTTCTTGTTGAATCATTTGTTATTTCTCCTCTTTAGCGTCGTCTTCGACCTCGACAACGTCTTCTTTAAGCTCAACCTTGCCATGAGACTTTTCGATAATCTTAACGAGAGTCCAGGTCTTGGTCTTGCTGATTGGGCGCGATTCGGCGATCATTACAGTGTCGCCTTCATGAGCTTCATTGTTAGCATCATGAGCAGTGTATTTGCGCGTAATAGTAAACTGCTTACGATAGAGTGGATGCGTTTCACGAGAGGTGATCATGACGGTGATCGTCTTGTCACGCTTGTCGGAAGACACTACTCCAGTCAGTGTGCGTGCCATTACTTATCTCCTTCCGTGGCGTTAATTTGCGTAAGGATTCTTGCGATTTCCTTTTTAAGCGCATTGATGTGATGCGGGTTTTGAAGCGTTGAGCCAAGGCCTTGCCTTGCAATCAAGAGTTCTTCGCGTTTGTTCTGGAGTTGCTGCTCAAGTGGAAGCTTGCTTACTACTTCGGCTTCTTTGACAGCCTTCTTATCTGCTTGCTTGGCCATAATTATTGCTCCTCTTTCTTAACGATGCGGCAGCGTACTGGAAGCTTGTGGCTAGCGAGGCGAAGAGCTTCACGAGCTTGAGCTTCGGTAACACCGGCGATCTCGAACATCACGGTTCCGGCTTTCACCTTAGCGACGTGGAATTGTGGTTCACCTTTGCCGCTTCCCATCTTGACATCAAGAGGTTTCTTGGTGACAGGAATATGCGGGAAGATGCGGATCCAGATTTGACCACCACGTTTGACATAACGAGTGATAGCCTGACGAGCGGCTTCGAT
>SAMEA104315433__coassemble_642_pt1 | contig 15504 bp, 12 predicted proteins | sample SAMEA104315433__metabat2_low_PE_020 | metagenome-assembled genome bin SAMEA104315433 (sample SAMEA104315433) | gut metagenome | biome: Monkey gut; feature: monkey-associated habitat; material: faeces | place: China | collected 2013
TCACCGGGTTCGATGTGACCTTTCGGAATCGTCCAACGGTCTTTACTGTCTTGAATTAGCAAGATTTCAATGTCGCGCTGGTCTGGCGTCATGCGAAATACGATACCGCCAGCAGTAGGCTCACGCACAATTTCCTTGATTTCAGGTTTTTTGTGAAAGACTACTTGGCGAAGTTTATCGAATTTTGGTTCTTTGTAGGTTTCCGTCGGCAGAGCTTCCGGAATTTTGTAGCCACCGCGACGACTCTTTGGCGTTTTTACACCTTTGGAGCTACGCGTACTACGGGTAGTCGGCTTCTTGGCCGATTTCGACTTTGGGGTCGGCTTCGACTGCGCTGCTACCTTACTCGTCCGAGCCGCTTGACGCTTCTGTTGTTGATTGCGTCGCAGGGTCGGATTCTTTTGGTTCTGCATGCTGTGTTTGTTCCTCTCCCTGAATATTTCGGTAAGCAGTACCAAGCACGCCATTGATAAATTTAGAGGAATTATCTGAGCCAAAGGCTTTGGCGAGTTCTACTGCTTCATTGATAGCAACTTTCGGCGGAACAGAGTCTTTGCGGCGCGAAAGCTCAAAAAGGCCAATCCTTAGAACGTTGCGATCGATTGACGAAATGCTTGAAATTGGCCATTCAGGAGCCATCGGTTGCAACTCTTTATCGAGTGCTTCTCTTTCGTCAAAAACCCCACGAGCTAGGTCATGCACAAAATCCACATCACCTAGTGCTTTTTCGTAGGGTTCAATGTTTTTTGAGACAATACTATCGATATCGGCCGTTTTGTCGCCCGCCTTACTTCGGAATTCGTACTCATACAAACTCTGAAGTGATATGATTCTACCGAGATGTCGATTGCTTGCCACGATTAGTCCTCTTTCTTATCGCATTTGCAAGGTTTGCTTCCGCAGACTTTGCAGCTTTTTACCTTGAGATTTGGGGTAGTTTTTGCGGTTTCGAAAGCTTTGACAGGTGAATGACGATTCACGCTGCGAGCGAGCTTCAAGCGCAAGTGGCTACGGCGTAGGCCGGTCTTACGAGGGCTGCTCTGTTTTTTCGGTTCAGGCATGTAAAAATGCTCCTTCTTTGATATTTACTTTGTCTCATATTTTACTATATCTTTTTAACTTTTGCAAGGTGTTAGCGCAAATGTGCGCTAAATGAGTGTGCTAAAATTGAGTCATGGCAAAAGAAAAAATGCATATCCATAAAACAAAATCGCACATCAAGCTCACAATGGCAAAGATTGTAGCGCTTATTTGCGTAGTTGGAATCGCGATTTCTGGATATCATATTATCACTTGGCTTTTTGATGCAAAAAATACTCAGGAACAGACGGGCGAGATAAGTGAAAGCACAAATGTTGCTGAGCTCGACGATTCCAATGCTGAGACGGCCGAATCGGACGAACAGGAAGACAGCCCATATTGGCGATATCTTAAACAAAAATTAATTGACGTTGATCTAAATGCCCTACGTCAGCAAAATTCGGATACGAAGGCCTGGCTTCAAGTAACGGGTACGAATATTAATTATCCAGTAGTTCAAACAACAAATAATGAATATTATCTCAAACATTCTTTTGATAAATCCTACAATAGTGCGGGCTGGGTATTTGCAGATTTTCGCAACAAATTAGATGGGACGGACCGCAATACAATTTTCTACGCACACGCGCGCTCAGATGGCTCGATGTTCGGATCGCTGAAGAATATCCTTTCTAGTAGCTGGGTAAGTGATGATAATAATTTTACCGTGCGTACTGTAAACGATAGCGTGAGTGGGCTTTGGCAAGTATTTAGCGTCTATCACGTGCCAACAACTAGCGATTATATTCAAACGGATTTTCATAGCGATGCCGAGTATCTTGAATGGCTGAACATGCTAAAAGCGCGAAGTTCCTATAAATTCAACGCAAATATGCAGGCAAGTGACAAAATTATTACCCTATCGACTTGCTATGGAGTAACTAATTCCGAGCGCGTCGTAATGCATGCTAGATTGATTAAGTGGCTTGAGCGCTAAAACAAAAAAAACCCCTCTTTCGAGGTGTTTTTTATTACTTCAAGACAATATTGACGAGATGATTCTTTGGAATCACGATAGTCTTGATGATTTCTTTGCCATCGGTGAAGCTTTTAACTTTCTCGTCGGTTTTCGCGAGCGTCTCGAGCTTTTCCTTGTCTTCGGCGTCGTCGGCTGGAACCATGATGCGCGCACGAAGCTTGCCGTTGACTTGAACTACGAGCTCAACTTCGTCAGCAACCAGCGCGTCTGCGTCATATTCTGGCCAGAGATCGCCTTCTTTCAATTCTTCGAGCATTTCGCAGGCAAGATGTGGCGCGAATGGTTTTAGCATCTTCGCAAGAACAGTCAAGTCTTCGTGGTTAGCACCCTGCTTATAAAGCGTGTTCACGAATTCCATCATGGCAGCCACGGCAGTGTTAAAGTTGCTGCGATGAAGATCCTCGGTAACTTTCTTGATAACCTTATTGCGCTCGACAAGATTCTTGTCGTCTTTGTTTAACTCTTTTGCGAAAACAAGTGTCCAGCAACGATTCAAGAAGCGATAAACGCCACCAATCGCCTCAGTGCTCCAAGCCGCATCAAGATCGTATGGGCCAATAAAGAGCTCGTAGGTGCGAAGCGTATCGGCGCCATAACCTTGATTGATAACATCAAGCGGATCGATAACGTTGCCCTTACTCTTGCTCATCTTCTTGCCATCTGGCGCATTGATGTAGCCGTTGTAGAGTAATTTCTTGATAGGCTCGCGGAAGTTTAGGTAGCCTTCATCGGCGAAGAACTTGCACCAGAAGCGAACGTAAAGCAGGTGGGCTACAGCATGATCGCCACCACAATAGATGTCAACTGGCGCCCAGTGATTAACTTTAGCTGGATCCCAAGCTTGTTTTTTGTTGTGCGGATCAGTATAGCGCCAGAGATACCAGCTACTACAAGCATAGCCATCAAGAGTATCAGTCTCGCGAGTCATCTCCTCGCCGTCAATGACGACTTTCATGAATTCTTTGGACTTGGCGAGAGCGCTACGACCAGAGCTGTCCGGCTTATAATCGTCAATCTTCGGCAGCATAACTGGAAGTTGATCTTCTGGAATCGGATGAGCATTGCCATCTTTGTCGTAAGCGATCGGAATTGGCGCGCCCCAGTAACGCTGGCGCGAAATGAGCCAGTCGCGCATGCGATAAGTAACCTTTTTCTCGCCAATGCCCTGTTGCTCGAGCCAAGCAATAATTTGTTCACGCGCATCCGAGCTTTGCTGACCATTAAACGCGCCAGAGTTTACGAGCTCGCCCTCGCCGTGATAACACTTGTCATCATCTTTGGAACCGAGCGGTTTTTCGATAACTTTGATAATAGGTAGGTCAAATTTCTCAGCGAACTCATTGTCGCGTTCGTCGTGAGCCGGGACGGCCATGATAGCGCCCGTGCCGTATCCACTTAGAACATAATCAGCGACCCAAATCGGAATCTCAGCGCCAGTGGCTGGGTTTATTGCGTAGCTACCAGTAAAGATACCAGTCTTTTCTTTATTTTCTTGGCGTTCGATCTCGCTTTTCTTGATGGAATCTGCGCAATATTTCTCGAGCATATCTTTCGTGTCGGCAGTCGCAAGATCCTTAATGAGCGGATGCTCTGGAGCAAGCACCAAGAAAGTGGCGCCAAAGAGCGTATCTGGACGAGTTGTAAAGACGCGAATCTTAGCATCACTATTTTTAATGCAAAAGTCGAGCTCAGCACCTTCACTGCGGCCGATCCAGTTTTTCTGCATGGTTTTGATTTTTTCTGGCCAGTCGAGTGAGTCGATTTCTTCGAGAAGTTCATCGGCATAAGCAGTAATTTTGAAGAACCATTGCTTCATCTTCTTCTTCTCAACTTCATGACCACAGCGCCAGCAATGACCATTTTCTACTTGCTCGTTTGCAAGTACAGTCTGATCAACTGGACACCACCACTGATAGCTTTCAGCCTGATAAGCGAGGCCTTTTTTATAGAGCTGAAGAAAACACCATTGAGTCCATTTATAATATTCGGGGTCGGAAGTATTGATTTCGCGCGACCAGTCGACAGCGTAGCCGAGACGCTTAGCCTGTTTGCGGAAATTATCAATATTAGTCTTTGTGACTTCTTGTGGCGAAATGCCGGTTTTGATGGCATAGTTTTCGGCCGGTAGACCAAAAGTATCGTAGCCAAACGGGCGCAAAACATTCATGTCGTTTTGAGCATAAAAACGCGCAAGACAGTCTACGATAGAAAAGTTGCGCACATGTCCAACGTGGAGACCAGCACCAGAAGGATATGGGAACATTTCTGCTAAATATTTTTTTGGTCGAGGATCGTCATCCTTCGCAACAAAAGCCTGTTCATCTTCCCAGCGCTTTTGCCACTTTTCTTCGATTTTTAATGGATCATAATGGCTCATAATTTCTATATTATAATACATTCGACAGATAGCGTAAAACACTCGCGCTTATTATGCATTTTAAAAATTGGTAGTGTATAATAGACATATGGCAAAATCTAAAACTGCGAGAACAAATAAAATTGCCAAAAAAGTTTCTGACGCCAAAAAGTCGAAAACGACCAAAAAGACCGTCCAGAAAAATGCCGGCAATATGAGTTTATATTCAAACCTCGCCTACAAGCGTCGCGTCAAAGAAGATGAACGTGCACGCAAAAAGGCCGAAGAATTAGCAAAGTTACCCAAAAATCCAGTCGCACGCTTTTTCGCTCGCTTGCGCCCAGATCGACTTTTTAAATCCATCTTCTCGCGTGAGGGATTATTCTGCTTCCTAAAATTCTGCGCAGCTGTATTTTTGATTTGTATTATAGGCATAGGCGGGTTATTCCTTTATTACAAAAAAGATTTGACCGCAATTAACCCTGAAGAGCTCGCGAAGCGCGTTACGAATACCGTAAACACTTATCTTGATCGCAATGGCGAAGTGCTTTGGGAAGATAAGGGAAGCGGCGATTATCGTTTGGTAGTTGATGGAAGTGAGATTTCTTCTTATATGCGCCAAGCAACTGTCGCGATTGAGGACAAAAACTTCTATAACCATATCGGCATCGACCCGAAGGGTATTTTGCGTGCTGCCTATGTAACTTTGACCGGTGGCGCCGTGCAGGGCGGTTCAACCTTAACGCAGCAGCTCATCAAGCAGGTTTACTTCTCTGAAGAAGCTGCCGATCGCACTATGAGCGGCATTCCACGCAAGATTAAGGAAATGATTCTTGCGATCGAAATTGAGAAGATGTATAGCAAGGAAGATATTATTACGTTGTATCTTAATGAGTCTCCTTATGGCGGTCGCCGTAATGGCGTGGAAAGCGCTGCGCAAACCTATTTTAATAAGAGCGCAAAAGACTTGAATCTTGCCGAGTCGGCACTTCTTGCAGCCATACCAAACAACCCTGGTGTGCTTAACCCTTATAATACTTCTGGAAATAAGGCTCTAATCTCACGTCAGCACAAAGTGCTTGATTCAATGGTAGAGATGGGATATATCTCTCAGGAAGATTGTGATAAAGCTAAGGAAGTAGATATTTTAGCGCAGATTCATCCAGAGTCCGAACAGTTCAATAATATTAAAGCGCCTTGGTTCGTGCTAGAAGTGAAGTCTCAGCTCGAGGCAAAATATGGCATTAAGACCATGCGCGCAGGCGGTTTTACGATTAAAACTACTGTCGATTTGCGCGCCCAACAACTTGCCGAAAACGCCGTTAAGGAAGGCCAAAAATACTTCTATACAAATGGCGCCGACAATGCAACGCTCGTTTCAGTAGACGTAGAGACTTCGCAAGTAATGGCGATGGTTGGCAGTGTAGACTGGAACACGCCAAGCTATGGACAAGTGAATGCAGCAACTTCTCTGCTTGAACCTGCTTCGACAATTAAGCCAATTCTTGACTACGCACCATTATTCATGGAGCGCAGTGGTACCAATTATGGTCCCGGCACAATTTGGCCAGACGTAAATATTGATTCTATCTATTGTAGGGGGACTTATGGCAAATGTAGCTTACGCAACGCATCGCGTAAATTCTATGGCAATATTACAATTCGTCAATCACTAGCTGGATCACTAAACATTGGAGCCGTAAAAGCACTTTACGTCAACGGTATAGATAAGAGCCTTGAAGTAGCACATGATTTGGGCGACAAATCCTATTGCGCCAACAACGAACAGGCTGGTCTCTCGATGGCGATTGGTGGTGGTTGTGGCGTGCGTCCAGTCGAACACGCCAACGCTTACGCTTCGCTTGCGCGTGGCGGTACCTATAAGGACCTCGTCTATTGGCTAGAAGTAAAGAACTCGAACGGCGAAGTAATCGACTCTTGGTCCGATAAAGAAGGTAAGCGTGTAGTCGATGAACAAGTAGCATACATGGTGACGGATATTCTGTCCGACGCAAATGCTAGGCGCTTGATTTTCGGCGGTCTCGCGACGACTCCTGGTTTCTACAGCAGCAAGACCTGGTTCGCAGCTAAAACCGGTACGACCGAAAACGGTAATGGTCGCGCGAAAGACTCTTGGATTATGACCTACTCACCGGTACTCGCAACTGCGATTTGGACCGGCAACCACAACGGCGCCGTTCTTACGAGTGACTCGCATACGGTAGCATTTAAGATTAGCGCCGCCTACATGGATGCCGTGCATGAGCAGGTCTACGGCGAGGATGGTCGCTGGCACTCTGGCATGAAGATTGAGAAGCCGTCCGGCATCAAGACAATGTCCGTGAATGGTCGCACCGATATCTGGCCAAGCTGGTACGGTAAGAACAAGAATGATAATGCCACTGAAAAGAAAATTTTCGACTCAATCTCAAAGAAGCTCGCAACTGATTGTACGCCAGATGAAACCCGCATTGAAGTAAGCGTTAGCAAGATTGTCGATCCAGTGCTTAATAAGGTTGAGTACTACGCCGATGGCTACGATGCGCAATCTGATGATGACGTACATCAATGTTCAGACAAAAAACCGACCGCATCGGTAAGCATTAGCGACGACGATAGCTCGGGCACTACGATGTATACAGTTTCTGGCACGGCGCGCTTTGGTACATATAGTCTCAAATCTTATACATTAACTGTCAACGGCACAGTCGTAAAAAGCGGCGAGTTGGACGGAGTAAGCGATGAAATTACTTACGAAACCAACGTCAAGCCAAGTAGCGTCGTCTTTACGGTAGAAGATGTAGCTGGTTATAAGAGCTCAGCAAAGAAGTAATGCTAAGAAAAATATCCCCCTTCGAGTGGGGGATATTTTTATTTATTGGCAAGATTGATAAGCGAGTCTTCGGCGCGCGATTCGCGATTTTTGCGAGAGCGTTTCTTTGCTGAAGTTTTTTCCTGTTGTTCGGGCTTCTTGGCTTCAACTTTTTTAGCAATGCGCTTAGTGCCTACGGGAGTAGTTTTAGCATTCTTCAGTTTTGGACGCGGAAGAATCTGCTTATGTTTGGTTGGCTGAGTTTTTACTTCGACGACCTTCGCAAACATCATTTTACCGGCATTAGTCTGCAAATAACGGACAAATTCGATCTCAATCGGAAAGCTCTTGCCGGCGTATTTTTCGCCGTCGTCGACGACAACCATCGTGCCATCAGCAAGATAGGCAATACCTTGCTTTGGATTACTACCAGCGCCGATAACGCGAACGCTCAGATGGTCGCCAGGTAAATATTCGCTACGAAGTCCCTGGGCGAGTTCATTAATATTGATTGCATAAATATGTTCCGTAGCAGCAACTTTGGCAAGGTTAAAATCATTAGTCAAAATAATACCATGATTTTCTTTAGCAAGCTCTAGCAGACGCTCGTCTACTTTGATGCGACTACCAGCAGCATCTGCAAAGACACGCACCTCTGCATTTTCAAGACGCTCAAGATCATTTACGACGTCAAGACCAAAACGAGCACGGGCACGTTTCTCTGCATCGGCTCCATCGGCGAGAAGCTGGAGCTCGCGAATAACGGAGCGCGGGATTAGAAGCTCGTCGCCCAAAAAGCCGGCTTTTGCGACCGCTAAAATGCGACCATCCATCAAGGCGGAAGTGTCGACAAAAACGCGACGGCGCGCAATGCGGCCACCACGGAGGCTATTTTTGCTAATTTGTTTGAGACTTAAAAAAGAAGTCTCGGCAAAAATAGCCGTTAAAATAAGTGTAAAAAATAAGTCCATATCTCTATTATAGCATATTTTAGTGATTTTTGCAATAGTATAAGCGGTTTGGAGACAAAAATGCGCCATTTTGAGATGGCGCATTGATGTTTTTTCTAATTAATTTTCGCCAACTTCAGCGATTGCTTCGCGGAGCGTCTTGATGCTGCGGTCGAGCTTTTCTTGCTCTTTAGCATCGATTTTAATACCGAGACGGCGAACAATACCATCTGCTCCAACAATAGCCGGAAAACCATTATAAGTGCCACTCATTTCATCGTAGTTACTGACGGAAAGAATGCGGCATTCGTCATTCAGAATGCAATTTGTAATCATTGCGAGACAGCTACCGATACCATAGTAGGTGGCGCCCTTCTTTTTGATGATGTCATAGGCTTCATTACGAGCATAATCTTCGATCTCGGTAAGATCTTGCTCACCCAAGAGTGTACGAATTGGCTGGCAACCGACATTCGCGCAACTCCAGAGTGCAAATTCAGTATCGCCATGCTCACCAACTTGGTAGGCGTGGACGTTCTTTGGATGAACATGCAAGCGTTGTGACAAGCGGTAACGTAGGCGCGATGAATCAAGAACAGTGCCGGAGCCAATTACATGCGCGGCCGGTAAACCAGAATAGCGCCAAGTTAGGTAAGTCATAACGTCCATTGGATTGCTTGCGACCAGGAAAATACCATTAAAACCAGTGGCCATAATTTGACCGATCATATCTTTAAAGATAGCGGCGTTCTTCTTGAGTAAGTCCATGCGAGACTCGCCAGGTTTTTGCGGAACACCAGCCGTAATTACGATAAGATCACAGTCGCCAGCATCAGCATAGGAACCGCTGCGAATTTTTAAGTAGCTTGGCGATACGGCCAATGCGTCACGAAGGTCAATTGCCTCACCCTCGGCATCGTCGATATTAATATCGACAAGTACTAGTTCGTTGACACTGGTACGCTGGTGAACCAAGGCGTAGCCGTAGCTCATACCGACGTTTCCGGTACCAACAATCATAACTTTATTTGCCATTTATTTTGCCCTCTATATATTAGAATATTTCTTCTATTATTTTAGCATAAGCAACAAGGCTAATAAAGATTTTTAGCAGAGCATCCAACGGTTAAACCCAATCGTCTTAATATAACGCTTTAATTCGAGCGACATAATTGCCTGATTGAAGCCCGAAACATCTAATTTTAAATTCTCCATGATTTCATCGCCATCAACGATGCCGTCTTTGATTTGTTGCCAAATAGAGCGCTCGATTTCGCTTAATGCCTCGAGTTGCGGCGACGAATGTTTTAGTTTCTCGGGGGCGACAATACTCAAAATATCATTCAACTCGGTAAAGACCTGCGCACCCTGCGAGATGAGACGATTACAGCCAACAGACATTGGACGCGTAATATCGCCTGGCACCACGAAGACATCTTTGCCCTGATCGAGCGCGAGAGAAGCTGTCGTGAGCGTGCCAGAATGATCGGACGCCTCAACAATCAATAGCGCGTCTGCTAAGCCCGAAACAATACGATTGCGCTCAAGAAAATGCCAATTCCTAGTCTGCGTACCGGGTGCATATTCTGATAGAATTCCACCTTTTTGCAAAATGCGCTCAGCTAGCGAACGGTTTGAGGCTGGGTAAATATAGTCTATAGGCGTACCGAGCACGGCGATGGTCGTACCACCAGCGTCAAGACAACCGCGATGCGCAAAAGCGTCTATACCATAAGCCATACCGCTCACAATCATAATGCCTTTTTCAGCAAGCTCATACGCAGTCTTATAAGCGATAGCCTCACCATAACGCGTGCAGCGACGAGAGCCTACGATGCTAACGACCTTTGGACGAGGCATAGCATCCGGCAATTTGCCACGAAGTCAGAGTGACTTTGGACTATCCGGAATGAGTCTGAGTGGCCTTAGAAAATTATGTTTTAAATCTATTTCTTCGTATTCTTTCTCTGCCATGCTGGCATTTTGGCATAAAAATATCGCACTTAAAAGCATAAGTACGATATTTTTGGAGTTTCAATAACTAGTCGCGGCGCATTGGCGGGAATGGAACGCCTTCACGTGCTGAGACGCCCTCAAAGAGCCAGAAATTACGCTCGGAGTTGCCCCAGCCACAAGTTGGAGGCATGCCATATTCAAGCATCTCAACAAAGTCCATATCAAGCATCTGAGCTTCATCGTCGCCAGCATCGCGCATAGCCTGCTGAGTTTCAAAGCGTTGGAGCTGATCAAGTGGATCATTGAGCTCAGAATAGCCATTCCCCATCTCGGTGCCAAAGATAACTGGATGGAAACGCTCAGTTACGCGTGGATCTTCGGCATGAAGCTTGGCAAGCGGAGAGAGTTCAACTGGCTCATGAATTAGCCAGTATGGACCAGCCGACTCTTTGCGAATGATTTTCCAGGCATAATCAAGTAAACGTGGCGCACTAGCATTCTCATCAAAAGTCATCTTATGCTCACGCAAAATTTGCTTAATTTGATCAATATCTGGATTGAAAACGTCGATATTAAGTTTTTCTTTCAAAATATCTGCGTAGGTAATGCGTGGCCATTTACAATCGAGATCAACCTTCATGCCTTCGTGTTCAAACTGCAAAGTACCCCATGTTTCTTTGCAAACATATTTAATCATCTCTTCATAAAGGTCCATGCCTTCTTGATAATCCTGGTAGGCAGCATAGGATTCCATCGCGATATGTTCCGGTAAATGTTCCTCATCCATACCCTCATTACGAAAACGTGGGCCAATATCATAAACACGCTCATAACCACCACCAATTAAGCGTTTGAGTGGAAGCTCGTGCGAAATACGAAGATAAAAGTCCTGGTCTAGCGCATCCATATGCGTAACGAATGGATTGGCATCAGCGCCGCCAGTAGTGTGTTCTAGTACTGGAATATTAATCTCAATAAAGCCATGATCATTAAGGAATTGACGCGTAGCCGTCCAGAACTTAGCGCGACGGATAAAACGTTCGCGCACGTCTTTATTGACCGCCATATCGACATAGCGACGACGGAGGCGCTCTTCTTTATTCGTAAAGCCATCGCGACCAGGGAGCGGACGCAAAGCTTTAGTCAAAATACGAGGTTGCTCACAGAAAATCGAAATCTCGCCAGTCTTAGTCTTGCCGACAGTGCCGGAAGCTTCAAGAAAATCGCCAGTATCAAGCTTCTTAGTAAACTTAGCTGCGGCGTCCTTAAGGAAAATCTGAATACTTGCAGAGTCGTCCTCAATAACCACGAAAGCCAGTTTACCGAAACTACGGATGCTAGTAATACGACCAGCGGCGCAGACTTCTTGGTTTTCATACTTATCAAAACTCTTCAAGATATCTTCAATTTTTACATTACGATTTGTATGCGCAGGATAAGGATCGATACCTTCTGCGCGAAGTTCGTTTAGTTTGCGAATTCTTTCATCGCGAAAATCTTTTAGAGTTGCCATAATTTATATAATAACATAATCACAGTATTTCACAAGATAAGCCTCGCATTCTTGCGAGGCTTTAATTTAGTCGGCATTCTCAAGAAAAGCACCGGATTGGCGCGACCAAAGATGATCGTAAGCACCGTGTTTTTCGAGAAGTTCGGCATGGCTGCCCTGCTCGATGATTTTACCATCTTCGAGTACAACGATGCGATCAAGGCTAGCAATCGTACTTAGGCGATGCGCCACTACAATACTCGTGCGCCCCTTCATGAGCTTTTCGAGTGCGTCTTGAATGAGCGCTTCAGACTCAGAGTCGAGAGCTGAAGTCGCCTCGTCAAGCACAAGAATCGGCGCATCTTTAAGGATAGCGCGTGCAATTGCAATGCGTTGACGCTGGCCACCCGAAAGCTTGAGACCACGTTCGCCGACGAGCGTGTCGTAACCGTCTGGCATTTTCGAAATGAACTCGTCAGCATTTGCAAGTTTGGCGGCGCGGACGATTTCTTTCATAGTCGCATCAGGCTTACCATATGCAATATTCTCGGCAATGGAACGGTGGAAGAGCGCGGTTTCTTGTGGAACGTAAGCAATTTTTTCACGCAGAGAAACTTGACGCACATCGCTCACATTTTGACCATCAATCAAAACCTCGCCATCTTGCACATCTGCAAAACGTAAAAGCAACTTTGTGAGCGTAGTTTTACCGGAACCAGACATACCCACTAGACCGATACGCTCGCCGGGCTTGACTCTGAGATTGAAATGCTCAAAAATTGCTTCTTTGGCGTCGGCATGGCGGAATTTGACGTCCTTAAACTCAATATCACCACGCTTAACGACGAGATCCTTTGCGCCTTCAATATCTTCAACAAGGTTTGGCGCATCGAGAATTTGCGTCATCTCATAAGCGTCGCCGAATACGCGATTAATATCACGAAAAATACGGTTAACATCCCAAAGTTCATTCATGACCGAAATCGAGTAATTAACAATCAAGATCAGAGTCGATACTGATAGACCGAATACCGGTACGCCCGCAATCAAGAAGGCAGCGATGATAGCAATAATAGAGATATTAATTACGTTAAAAGCGGCATCGCGCTTCATGGTTGAGTTCATATAATTCATGCTGGCGTTATAAGTACCACGACTGAAGTTAGCGTAGCGATGACGCTCATGTGATTCCCGGCCGTAACTCTTGACCGAAATAATATTTGAAAGCGAGTCAGAAAGCTGCCCCGTTTGGCGATTGTTGGCAGCCGCCTCCTGCTTCGTAAGATCCGAAATCTTGCGATATGCAAGATACGAAATCGCCGTATAGGCAATTACAAAGATAATGAGCGCAACCGCAAAAATCGGGATGCGAATGAACAATACTACAAGAATGCCGGTTAACATCGAAATAAAAGGTAAAATCGAAAAGACAATCATATCGATGAAACGTTCAGCGGCATTTACGAATCTGCTAGTCTGCGACACGAGAGACCCGGAGAAACGATCGCTATGAAACTGCATAGATTGCTGACAGACCGAATTAAAACAAGTCACAGCTAGGTCGTAATTGGTTTTAATCTCAACTTTCCAAATCCAATAAACACGTAGCCAGCCCAAGATTGCCGAACCTATCACGTAAGACAATACTAATAAAATCGCCTGCGGTAGCAAAGTTGGGACGATTTCTTCATTTGGAATGCCAGCTGAAACAGTATCGATCATATTCGCAAAAATCAATGACGAAAAAGTCGTGCGAATTAAAATCACGATTGGCGTTGCGATGATAGCGCCAAGGGCCATCCATTTGTATTTTTTGACCGCTTGCAGGTAGTAATGCAGCGTGCGCATCGCTACGGCTCGCTTGCGGGTTTTCTCTTCTTTTTTCATAACTCTCCTTTTTATATTAAAACAAAAGCGCGTTAGATATTCCACTAACGCGCTTGTTTATCTTGGAAAGTTATTATTCGATAGTTGCAATCTTGAAAACTTTTCCGTTTGGAAGTTTAACTTCGTCGCCAACTTTCTTGCCAAAAATAGCTTTGCCGATAGGCGATTCGTTGCTGACTTTGCCTTCAAGCGGGTTAGCCTCGACTGCACCTACAAGTATGTAAGTATTGGTCTTGCCGTCTGATTCGAGCGAGACGGTGCTGCCCATGTCAACTTTATCTTTCTTTCCGCTTTTAATGATTTTTGCGTGTAGTAGAATATCCTCAATTTCTAGAATGCGACCCTCAACGACTTTTTGTTCGCTGCGAGCGGCGCTATAATCTTCATTTTCACTTAGATCACCGTAAGATCGCGCCAAAGCAATCTTCTCAGCAATCTCTGGACGGCGAGCAATTAGCTCTTTGCGTTCTTTTTCCAAATCTTTACGTCCAGCCTCGGTAATACTAATAGTCTTAGGCATTTTTCCTCCTTCCCCTATCCCCCACAGGGCTACGGAATTGTAGTTCAATAAACTAATTTTTAATATCTAAACTAGTTTATGTTCGAATTCGTCTAATGTCAAGAGTTTAGTTTCACCAGTCTTGCGATTCATGATTTCGACTTGATTATTCGCAAGCGTTTTATCGCTAATAACGACACGGTATGGCATACCCATGAGCTCGGCGTCGGCAAATTTTTCACCTGCGCGCGCGTCGCGATCGTCAAAGAAGACGAGCTCTGGTGCTTTATCATGAAGCTCAGCGGCTTTTTTGTTACCATCCTCGCCAAGTCCAACGAGATAATATTTATATGGTGCGATTTCTTCTGGCCAGACGAGACCTTTGTCGTCTGAAAGCATCTCGGCGATTACGCCCATTACGCGGCTTGGACCGATACCGTAGCTGCCCATAAAGACTTTTTGACGCTTGCCACTCTCATCGTTAAAGTTGAGGTCTAGCGCATCAGCATATTTATAGCCAAGCGTGAAGATATTACCGACTTCAGCGGCTTTGTGCTCGGTGAGGTTTTCGCGCTTAATGCCGAGGTTCTCCAGGTTCTCATCGGTCAAGACTTCTTCGTTTAATGCAATGCCAGATTCTTTGTCGATATAGATAATATCTTCACCGGCTTCGCAAAGAGTTTGGAACTCGTCGCTAAACTTACAGAAAGAACCGCCACTTGCGAAAGTGCGATAAGTTTTGTCGCCGATGCCAAGACGATCAAAAATGCGAGCATAAGATTTGGCGACTTCTTCGTAGAACTTCTCATGCTGCTTACGATCAATACAGAAGCTATAAAGGTCCTTCATGATAAATTCGCGCGTACGCATAATGCCAGATTTGGCACGAAGCTCGTTGCGAAACTTGTTCTGGAACTGATAGACATAAATCGGCAAGTCTTTATAGCTAGAAATATAGCTTTTCATGAGACGCGTAAATGGCTCTTCATGGGTTGGCGCAAGGCCGACTTCGCCGCCAGCATTGAGTTTAGTTTTAAACCAAACATCCATCACCTCGTCACTCCAACGATCGCTAGCCTCCCAGACGGCTTTGGACTGCAAAGTAGACATCGTAAGCTCTTGAGCGCCGAGCGCGTTCATCTCTTCGCGAATAATCTGGATGATATTTTGCAAAGTGCGCATGCCGAGTGGCAAAAAGTCATAAACGCCCGCCATTTCTTTATAGATATAACCGGCACGCAAAAGCAACTCTGCACTACGGCTAGTTTCATCGGCTGGTGCGGTCTTAGATGTTTTAGTAAATAATTGACTAGTTTTCATGTTTTTCTCCTTAAGAACTGCTCACATTAACTGCGATTATTTTTTACAAGTATGAGTCTCGGGAGCCCAATTGCTCGCCCAAAAGTTATTAATACCCAGCGGGAACAGGCATAAAGACAGCAAAATCAATAGCAACCGGAGGAAGCAAGAAAATCTGATAGCATTTTTTGCTG
>SAMEA104315433__coassemble_726_pt1 | contig 14438 bp, 11 predicted proteins | sample SAMEA104315433__metabat2_low_PE_020 | metagenome-assembled genome bin SAMEA104315433 (sample SAMEA104315433) | gut metagenome | biome: Monkey gut; feature: monkey-associated habitat; material: faeces | place: China | collected 2013
GCCATCAAGGGCAACGTAACCAATCAACTCAGCGACGAAATCAACGCCGAAGCGAGCACCGTTCAAGATATTTTTGAGACTCCACAAAGCTACAATATCTCCCAAACTCTTCAAAACAACACCGATAGTCGCCATGACGAACTCGTCGCTCAGATGCGCCAAGCTATCGATAATTCTCGTTCACTCAGCACCGCTGGTGCTACTATCAATAAATTCAATGAGCCGGAGTCCGCTCGGCCAAACATAACTTCCGCAAGCCAAGTCACCGTCACGCCTGGCCAATTTTCCACTACACCAGTTGCGCCAATTTCACCAAACCTTACGCCAACTGCAAATCTGCCAACTCCAGGCAGCGTTCCAACTTCTGCTCCAATTAATCCTGTGCCAATCCAGCCAGTTGCGCCACCACTACCAACTCCAGTTACTGACCCACAAGAGCCAGAAACATCTCAGATCAATTCTGTAGTTGTTCAGCCTATCGCCGAAGAAATACCCCAAAAACCAGCTCCAGAACCTACGCCAGAGCCAAAATCTGAACCAAGCCAGGACATTATCGACCTCGCCAACAATTCAGATTTCTCAATTGAAACTATCGCTCAACAAGCTAAACGTATCAACAAAAAGAACGACGGGGAAGTATACATTTCATTACATTAAGGAACAAATATGCAGCCAAACCAAGCCTATCCAAATCAATATCCACAAACCGGCATGCCTATGAATGGCACCACACCAGCACCTGGCGCAGCGCCAATGCCAGGGCAAACTATTTCATCGCAAGCCCCCGCCGCACCAGCGCCAGTTCCACAAAACCCAAATTCTACTCAGGGCACGCTTTTAATCTCAGAGCTTCGCGATTCTATGGTTATTATGAAAGATGGTTCTTTCCGCGCCGTAGTTGCCTGTAAATCCATCAACTTCGATCTTATGTCTGAAGCCGAACGCGAAGGCGTTGAGTATTCCTACCAAAACTTCCTCAACTCCCTCACTTTTGCCACTCAGATTCTTATCCGCTCTCAACGCGTTGATATTGGCCCATACATCGATCGCCTTTCCGAGCTTCGCCGCAATAACGACAATATGCTTCTTGGTGTTCTCATGGATGATTACATCAACTTCATCGACATTCTTTCTCAAGAAGCCAACATTATGGATAAATCTTTCTTTATCATAATTCCGTATTACACCTCAAAGGAAGCCGAACAAGCCGTCGAGCAGAATAAGAATTTCTTTGCCGCTGTCGGTAAAAACAAAGGTCCAGGCATCACCCGCATCGACCGCGCTACTTACGATAAGGCCGTCACCGAAGTCAATAACCGCGTCGAAACCGTCGTCTCTGGTCTCTTCCAGATGGGCATCCATGCTGTTCGCCTCAACACTCGCGAACTTAGCACTCTCTACTACAACTTTAATAACCCAGACACTGCCGTCCGTGAACCACTCGGCGACTTCAATAAACTCGCCCACCTCTATGTTAAAAAAGGCGAGAAAGGAATGGAGGAGTAATTTATGGCCAAGAAAAATCAACAACTCAGCGCCGCCGACATTGCCGCGCAGTCCCAGCTTCAAGAAGAAGTCGAAATTCAAAAAGCATTTGAAACCGGTATTACTACACTTCGCGACCTTATTTCGCCTTCATCTATCGAAATTAATTCCGACTATTTCCGCCTTGGCACCAAATACGGCCGTACGATTTACGTCTACGGCTATCCTCGTATGCTTTATACTGGCTGGCTAAGCTCCATTATTAATATCGATGAAGTTCTCGATATTTCCATGTACATCTATCCAGTTGATACTGGTATCATCATGAAAAACCTCACCAAGAAGGTGACTCAGCTCGAAGCTAGCATGTCCGTCAACTCCGAAAAGGGAAAAGTTCGTGATCCAGAGCTCGAAGCCGCTATTTCCGATGCTGAAGACCTTCGCGATCAACTCCAAGTCGGTGCCGAAAAATTCTTCCGTTATGGCCTTTACGTTACAATCTACGCCGATTCGCTCGACGAACTTCAGTTTGTTCAGCACAAAATCGAAAACATCTTCGGTCAGCAAATGGTCTTCTCGAAAGTCGCTACTTCGCAGCAAGAGCAGGGCATGAATTCTACTATGCCTCAGTGTACCGACCAACTCCAAATCCGCCGCAATATGAATACTGGCGCTATTTCTACCAGTTTTCCATTCACCTCCGCCGATCTCACGCAGGAAAAAGGTATTCTCTACGGCATTAATATGCACAACAATGGCCTCGTTATTTTTGATCGTTTCTCGCTCGAAAACGCCAACATGGTTGTCTTCGCGAAATCTGGTTCTGGTAAATCTTTCACCGTCAAGCTCGAAGCCTTGCGCTCTATGATGCTCGGCACCGAAATTCTTATTATCGACCCAGAAAATGAGTATCAAAAACTTGCCGACGCTGTTGGTGGCGCTTATGTTCGTCTCAGTCTTAGCTCCGACGTTCGTATTAATCCTTTCGACCTACCAAAAGTCGTTGATCCAGAAGAAGCTAATGACGCCTTGCGTGCCAATCTCGCCACTCTTCACGGTCTTTTCCGTCTCATGCTCGGCGGCGCCGCTGCGGCTTTAAGTCCAAACGAAGAAGCGGATCTCGATCAGGCCCTCATCGACACTTACGCTCGTGCTGGCATTACTAACGATCCACTTACTCACAACGCCACTCCACCAACCATCATGAACCTCTTCGATACACTTCTACACATGGGCGGCACTGGTCCATCGCTAGCTCAGCGCTTGCGTAAATACACCACGGGTACTTTTGCCGGTATTTTCTCACAGCAGAGCAACATCGATATCAACAACCAAATGGTAGTCTTCAACATTCGCGACCTCGAAGACGAACTTCGCCCAGTCGCCATGTATATCGTACTTAACCATATTTGGAACATCACCCGTGCTCAAAAGAAACCTCGCCTCCTCATTGTTGATGAGGCCTGGCAGCTCATGCAATACGAAGATTCCGCCAAGTTCCTCTTCAGCCTCGCCAAGCGCGCTCGTAAATACTACCTCGGTCTTACTACTATTACGCAGGATGTCGAGGACTTTATGAGTAGCAAAATGGGACGCGCTATCGTTGCAAACTCTTCCATGCAATTACTTCTTAAACAATCTGCTTCCGCCGTTGATGTTCTATCTGATGTCTTCAAGCTCACTGACGAGGAGCGCAAACGTCTTTCTAACTTCCCAGTTGGACAAGGCCTCTTCTTTGCTGGTCAAAACCATGTCCACATTCAAATCGTGGCTTCCGACACCGAGGAAAGCCTCATCACAACCAATCCAGTCTCAAATAAAAGATAGTTTAAAGTACCGGCTAAAAACACCTAGCCGGTATTTTTGCGCATTCGACTTTTAAGCTAAAATATGGTAAAATAAAGACATCTATGGACTCAAAACACCGCTATCGCAGCAGTCACGATCCATATAATCAAATGGAAGGTGCCGAAATTCGCCCGAAGAATATCGCTAGGCAAAATCTTTCTGATGCCGAAAAAATCGCCACCTCCAAAGACTCTCTTTCTTCTCGTATCAAAACCGCTCGCGAAATTAGCGCCACCTCCAAGCTTAAAAAATCTGAAGAAAACACAACCTCAAGAAACACTTTTAGAAATTCCGTTAAAGGCGTTCGAGGAGCAGGGCAAAACGGCAAAAAATTCAATAAATTCAAAAAAGCCGCTCCGCTCACACTTATTACTGGCTTAATCTTTGGCGGCGGGTTCTTCTTTTATGCTGCCCAAAGCATGCTTGGCCCGCATCTTTCCGCGCTCATTACCAAGAACACCGATCTTCAATTTACTAGCTATTCCATGCGTAACCCCCGCCTTTTTAAATATCTCATGGATGGCGACGGACAAGTCAAAATCAGTAATTTTACCAAGAAATACCGCACTTTTTCACCATATCTTAAAAAGCGTCTTAGCAGTAAAGGTATTGATGTCGGTTATATCGATTCCGACGGCGTTTTCAAAACCGACCAAACTCTCTCTACTAGTAAAACTGTTCTAAAATATAATGACGAAATTATCGACGCCAATTCTTTCTCCGACAAATTTGCCTCTGATGCTAATTTTCGCGACGCCTATTATAGCGCCAAACGCGGACGTATCGCTGGCTTCTTTGATAAATCCGCTTCCAAATATTACGAAAGTCACGGCCATACTCGCGATATTTTTGACGACTTCAAATCCACCGGCGACACCGACATAGACACCGAGAATTTTGAAAAAACTGTTTCCGATCGCGTTACTGGCGCCGACACTAAAGTAAACACCGCCCGTCGTGAGCAAGATGAAGAAACCGGCGAAGAAAAAACCACCAAAAACGGCGACGACCTCGATAATAAAAACGTTTCTGGCGACACACCCGAAGCTAAAGCTCGCTCTTTCGTAAACGGTATCGCCAGCAAAGTTTCTTCTGTTGGCGTCCCAGTCTGTTCCGCACTTCGTGTCGCTAATATCGCCGCAGTCACCGTCTCTGCCGTTCAAATCGTCAAAGCTGGCGCCTACTTCTTAAGTCTCATGGAGCCAGTCAGCAAAGCTATGAGTGGAGAAGGTGACGCCGCTGCCATCAACGAGACTCTAAATTTCCTTACCGGCCAAACCACCACTAAAGTCGATTATGTCGATAACGACGGTAATGCAATTTCAGAAGACGTTACTGGCTCCGCGCTCGAATCTGCCAACGCTAAGCTTGTACTTGGCCAAACTCGTTCCACTGACAAAGAAATTGCACCATACTCCATCAATAACATTACTCGCGCCGCTACAACTATCGCCGTAAGCACTGGCGTCACTACTTCCGTTTGTTCTGGCGTCATGGCCTCTAGCGCTATCGTTTCGCTTGCAGCTAATGCCGTTCCTGGTGGAAGTCTCGCTACTATCGCCGTCGGCGCTCTTATGCAGACTGTTGGTGGCATCGTTATGTCAGTAGCCGTCGGTGCTATCGTTAATGCTATCATTCCTTATATTGCCAAAATTTTCGCTTCCAACATTTTCGAATCCTACACAGGCGTCCCAGCTGGCAATCTCTTTTTCCAAGGCGCCGCAATTAGTAACGGAGAAGTCGCTCAAAACGGTAGTGCTTATATGCCAGCTTCCGAAGAGCGCGTCAAAGAACAAAACCGCAACATCGTCATCGCAAACGCTAATGAAGCTGAGCTCGATCGCCTAAATCGTAGCCCATTCGATATTACTAGCACTAATACCTTTATGGGGTCTCTCCTCTCAAAGTTTGCCATTATGGCTCATACTAACAATATCGCTCTCAGTCTCACTAGTATGAGTAATATTATTAGAAGTTCTCTCGCCAGTCTATCTCCTGCCGCCAGCGCCGCCGATCAAGAACTCATGTATTCTAGCGTCTACAAAGATTGCGACAACTTAAAAGGTGCCGTTTGTGATATGAATGGCTTAACTATTGGTGCTTCAGATTATTCCACTAATGACCTCGCACCAGATGACTCAACTTACGAACGCATCATTACTGCTAATCTCGAAGACGACGGCGAAACCGTTCGCGACAATTCCGAACTTGCTAAATTTATTAACTTCTGTAAGAATCGTCAATCGCCTTGGGGTGTTCAAGATGCCAATATTCTCAATGCGCTTCAAACTGACGCCGGCGTTGTCGTAAACAGTATGCCAGTCATTGGCGATGTTATAGATGTTATTAATGCCGCCGAAGACGAAGCTAATAAGGCCTGGGCAACCGGCGAAATTTGTCTGAATTCCGCCGACAATCCGCGTTGGGAAAACGAATTTAAATACTATCAACGCTATATTCAAGATATGCGTTATCTATCTACCATGGATAATAAAGCTAATAGCGAAGCAGCTACGACGGCCGACACCAGAGAGACATTCGCAAACCCAATTCTTGCATATGAAGCAAAATACGAACAAGAGCACCCTACCGACTATAGTCTCGAAGGAACGCTTGCTCGCATCAGCGGCCAAACCAAAGAAGATATCGCGTTCTTGCTCGAAGTTACCAAATACGCCAACTATCTCGCCAATTATTCCGCCGAAGGTCTTTTTGCCTTCCATAATGAAAACTTCTCTCCAAAGAATTTCCATCTTAACACCAAAAATATATCACCAGATGCATATATTCTCGCTAATATGCCTAACTTTTTCACCGATAAAAGGAACTATATCCTATGAAAAAGCTAGCTCGTATTTTTGCCATCCTGACGGCTCTAATTATCGCCTCTCCGGCCAACGCCCTCGTTCCATCTGACGAAATTCTCGACATGTACAATAAAAACGGGATTTACTACTATAATCCCGTTGGGAATGCCGATAATTGTAATAATAGCTCTACCACCTTATCAGGCAGTGACACTGCTGAAAAAATCTGGAATTTCTTTATCCAGCAGGGCTTTAACGACGCTCAAACCGCTGGCCTCCTCGGCAACGGCATGGCCGAGAGTGGCCTTGGCCCAACTAGAGCCAGCAACTCTAGCTTCTGGGGTCTCTTCCAGTGGGGCGGTGGACGCCGTGTCGCACTTCAAAACAAAATTAAAGACGCCGGCCTCGAACAATATCTCTCTAGCGAATATTGGGCTTCCGGCGCCGACAAAAACATCCCTGAGGCAGATTTTGACAAAATTCTCCAAATCGAGCTCGAGCACACTATGTCCGAGAAAGACCTCAACTGGCAAGACGAAATCAAAAAAACCAATAATCCTCAAGAAGCTGCCGAAATCTTTTTGACACTCTTTGAGCGCGCCGTTGGCGGAAACTCCGCTATTCAATATTATTCACCTTACGCCGGTCAACTCTACCAAGGTACCGAAGCTCGTCGCAATTTTGCACAAGAATTTTTCGATAAATACGCCGGTAAAGGCACCTCTGTCGCTAATGGTTCCGCCGCCGAAGAAACCGGCAAAAATATTACCATTATCGGCGATTCTATTACTGTTGGTGCTCAGGACGCACTCCTCAAAAAATTCCCAGACCTCACCGCTAGCGACATTAATGCTCGCGTCAGTCGCCCCTGGAGCGAAGGTGTCCAAATCGTCCAAAACGGCAAAAGTACTTTCAAAAAGACCGTCGTCTTTGCACTTGGCACCAATTCGCCAAATCTTTCTGCTGCTGCTATCGACGAAGTAGTCAATCTCCTCGGAGCAGAACATAATATTGTTTTTGTCACCAATTATTCCGGCAAAAACACCACTTACGATACCAATAATGCTCATTTTAAAGAACTCGCAAAAAATAATTCCAACATCATCATCGCCGACTGGGCCGAGACCGTAAATCAAGACCCAGGTCTTTATCTTGCTAGCGATAATATTCACCCAAACCAAGCCGGCGCTGAACTTTTTGCTGAGACTATCTTTAAGGCTATTAATAGCAACACTAACGCTAACGGGTGTAGCGTCAACGGCGAATTTCAGGCTCTCGTCAAAGGCTATGCTTGGCCAACCTACCACAGCGCCCCATGGCATGATCGCATGCCAGACTACGCCAAAGCTGTCACTCAATCCATCAGCGAAGGTCGCTATGTCGGCGGTTCCGTCGCTGGCGTGCCGGGTATCGACTGCGGCGGCTTCGTTACCATCCTTGTGCAAAACTCTGGCCTTGAACCAAATTACAACGACGGCAAAGGTGGCACCGATACTCAAGAAGCTTGGGTAAAATCGCATAACTGGGAACTTCTCAATAGTTCCGCCGGCACCCGCGTCGATACTAGTATCCTTCAGCCAGGCGATGTCGCTTTTTCAAGCGGCCACACCTTCATTTATGTCGGCGAAATTGACGGCTTCGACAGTAATATTGCTAGTGCCTCCTATTCAACCAGCGGCTCCGGTCGCGCCCCTATGGCCGGTAAAGAGGATCTTCTCTTTGGTAATGGCGCCATTGTCCGTTGGTATCGTAATCCAAATTTTAATCCATACGAAACTACCTCTAGTGATACCAACTCCGTTTCTGGCACCGTCTCAAATACCGTTCCAACTGGCGCAACAAAACTTAAAGACCATCACGTCACTTTCTATAGCGCCGCCGCCTCCGAAAATGGCGGATACGCCGGCAAGAACGCCAGCGGCTATAACGATGGCAAACTCGCTCCAGGTCAAGCTGCTAGTAGCCATCTAGATTTTGGCACCGTCGTCTATGTTCAAACTCAAGCTACCGGCGAAGCCTCCTACGCCAACGGTAAATATTTCCTCATTACCGACACTGGAGCAGGGAAGATCGATGGCGATTATGACTTAGACATCTTCCACGACGTACCAAATCCTTCCGATAACAATAAAGCCCCATACGGCTCCAGTAGCACCGCCAAGATTTACGTCGTCGAAAAAGGCGTCTCTTGGTCAACTTTTAAAGCAAAATACGGATGGTAAATATGAAAAAGCAAAGCACAATCAAAAACAATCTTACAAAAGGCCAAAAACTCACTTTTCTTTTACTTGGGCTTTTTGTAATCATCGCAATTTTTTATTCCGTCGTCACCCTCATTAGTCGCGCCGGAAAAATCCGTACCGATATTTATTTTGCACCTTATAGCGCCGAAGTCACCCTTAACGGCACAAAAATCAAAAATAAATCCACCTCCTACATCACACCAGGAAATTATGAACTTGAAGTAAAATTTAACCATTTTGAATCCATTAAAAAACAGATTACTATCGATAATGACCACAATAAGCTTCTTGGTACTCTCAGTGCCTCCGACGACGAAGGAAAAACTTATCTCGAAAAGCATAAAATGGAATTTACTGAGGTTGAAGGTCGCGTCGGCGTCTATCTTAATGAAGAAGGCCTCCGCACCAAAGAAAAATACCCTATTTTAAACCATCTCCCGTTCAATAGTTCGCTTTATTCCATCAGTTACGACTACGAGGAAGAAGGCTCACGCCCAGTTATTAATATCAAATCCAAAGACATTTATCTTGATGCCGCTATAAATAAACTTAAAACCTATGGCAAAGACGACGACCTTACCGCTTATAAAATCTTCTTCTCGGGCAATAACAATCCATACCTAGCCCCAGTCGCTAGCACCGCTTCCGATCCCCAAGTTTTCATTAATGAAAGTTACCCATCAGGTGAAAACAGCAAACTCGTCAGTGAAGGTCAGGAAATCGGCGAATATTACGTTACCACTATCCAAGAATACAATTTCGATCAAGATTTACTTCTTGCCCATTACCGTATCGTTCTAAAAAAGCAGGGTAATACTTGGCAAATCGTCGAATATCCACAACCATATCTAACTACACACAATATGCCAGGCGTTCCAAAAGAAGTTATTATAGCCGGCAATCAGTTATAAAATTGCGTCCTGAGGTGCCTAAAATCGCCCAGGACGCATTTTTATGTATTTTCCACATATCTATACAGTTTTACACAAAACTTTTCCACAAAAATAATTTTACTTATTTTTTACGACACTTAAAAACCAAAAGATTTACAAATTCACATCTATATTCATATCTATTGGCGCTGACGTACTTGTAATTATCATCTGATAATCCTTAAAGTTGCTAATTAAATGCTTTTGTCTAGCATCATCTAGCTCTGAAAAAATATCATCTAGCAGCACTACAGGGGAGAAACCCGTCTCTTGCTCCAAAATCTTCGCCTCTATAAACTTTAAGGCCAAAATCATGCTCCTAATCTCGCCTCTTGAAGCCGATCCATCCGCGCGTTTGCCATTAAACACGAACTCATAATCATCCCTATGCGCCCCAAAACTCGTATAACCAAGATATCTATCTTTCTCAAAATTAGACTCCAAAATACTCAGATATTTATTCTCGTCTACCTCAGTTCCAACATAAGAAATTGCACACTCATCCTCATTTTTCGCAATTTCTCGATAAATCTCCGTCATTCGCGCATTTATTTCATCAAGAAACTTCTTGCGAAACAAAATTAATTCCGCCCCATAATTCGCACACATTACATTCCACGAAAAAAGATCATTTTCGTCCACAAATTCATTTTTCAACAGATCATTTCGCTGTTTTAGTGCCTTATTATATTTACCTAACGTTACTCCATATTTATCATCTATTTGACGAAACAATTCATCAAAATAATCACGCCTCCTCGACGGGGAAGAGCCAACTAGATAAAGATCATCCGGCTCAAATAATACCACTGGATAACGGCTCTTCTTTGGCAATCTCAGATTTTTCTTGCCATCTATTTCGAAGCTCTTTTTTGTGCCATCGTATCTAATAATCACCGTCTTAAAATCATGTAATCGAATTTCTGCACGATAAAAATCCGCTTCACGTCTCAAAATCTCTCTATCCACCCCCTTAAAAGACTTTCCGCGCAAAGCCAAATAAATTGCTTCGAGCACCGAAGTTTTTCCACTTCCATTTGATCCAATTATTAGCGTCGTATCTTCATTACATCTCAACTCAAAATCTTCATGACAGCGGAAGTTCTTCAATTTTACATTTTCAACTATGCGCACAAGACTCCTAGCTCTTTAGCGGCATCACGATATGTGTATATTCAGTATTTTTTGCGTTTTTAATTACTACTGGCGACAGTTTTCCGGAAAAACCAAAGCTAATCTTATCTTCTATTGTCGCATTTAATGCATCAATCAAGTAGCGTGAGTTTAGAACCACTTTTCCGTCTGCTTTCGCGCCCGCTTCCATCGAAGCCGTATTTTCACCAAGCTCACTCGCTACTGCATAAACCAAGAAATTACCAGTTTCCGCCTGCGTTTCGCACACCACCGAACCACCTGATTCGCGCGCAAACAGCGCCGCCACGCGCGTCATCCTAATTAGTTCTGCCTTATCTAGCTCAAGTGTAATCTCGGAGGTCTTCGGAATTAATTGTCTATACGGTGGAAAACTCGCATCAATTAGTTTTGAAGTAATCTCAATCTCGCCTAGCCTAAACACAATTTGTGACTCTGAAATTAAGATTTCTACTTCTTTAACGCTATCCGAAATCGAACGCAAAACTTCTTGCACGGCGGTAGATGGCACAATTGCTTTAATCTCACTACTCACGCCATTTACAAACTTACGATCCGCTAAGCGATAGCCATCCGTTGCCGCAATATAAAGATCACCTTCAAATGTATTAAAGAATACACCAGTTAGAGCAGGGCGCGTCGTATCGCTACTACTTGCTGGAATTACCTCTGAGAGTGCCTCTTTAAAGATATCTACATCTATCTTAAAAATCGCTGCTTCTTTTTCATCTATTTTTGGCAACTCTGGAAAATCATCCGCCAAAATACCATTAATTGTAGATTTATACTTACCAGCCGAGATCATTAATTTATCGTCTTTACTCTTTAGTAAAACTTTTTCGCCTCTCGGTAAATTAGATACAAACTCTGCAATTAACTTTGCTGGCACCGTAATCGTACCACTATTCTTTACTTCTGCATTTACAAAATCAACTGTTGCAAGTTCCAAGTTAGTTGCCGTTAAAATTAATTCTTTACCGTCCGCTCTAAGCAGAATATTACTTAGAATTGGCAACCCAGCTTTTGTACTTGCCGCTACTCGACTTACAATATTCAATGCTTTTGATAGTCGTTCCTGTAAAACTTCAACTTCCATTTTTATAAGCTCCTTTATTTATATATTTAGTAGTAGTATTAGTAGACTCTGTGGAAAATGTGCAAAACCTCCTTTTTTCTCGGGAAGAGCCACCGTTTCCATTTGTGCAAATAATTGTTCAATTTATTAGGTAAAACTCGTGTAAAACTTTGCTTTTTAACATTCGCTATAGTTTTTAATTGTGATTTTTTCCACCAATTCATTTTTTGCACATTTTGTTTCCACGTATTTTGCACGCACTTTTCTACGGCTTTTTGCCCAAGTTTTCCACTAAAATTAGGCCAAAAAACGTAGTTTTCAACAAGTTTTCCACATAGAAGAGCTTCAATTTGCATAAATTTTATCCCTCAGCTCTGAAATTTGCTCACGCAAATTAAAATCAAGCTTCAAATTTTGTTTCACCATCTTAATACCGTGCATAACAGTGGTGTGGTCTTTCTTAAATTCGGCTCCAATTTTAACCGTGCTCATTCCAAGCTCATCATTCATCAAGAACATTGCAACCTGTCTAGCGTTCTTAATATCTTTCGTGCGACTTTTACCCAAAAGATCTGTCGGGAGTAGGGAATAATACTTTGCTACCTTTTCGACCACGCTACGTGCTGAAACCGAACGACGTTGTGGTGAAAAACTACTCTCGTCCATACTGCCGATTACTTCCGAAGTGGAAATATTGCGCATTTCAGCTAGTGCTGCCACCTGGTTTAATTTTCCCTCAAGCTCGCGCACGTTAGAGCGAATATTCTCTGCAAGATATTCGATCGTTTTATTATCTACATTATATCCACTCAATTCTGCCTTCATGTGTAAAATTGCACACCTTGTCTCAAAGTCTGGCATCTGAATATCAATTGGCATCCCCTGCATCAATCGAGAGCTTAAACGTGTATCGACGCTTGCTAACTCACTTGGCAAACGATCGCAAGTTACAATTACTTGCTTATTATTATTGTGTAGCTCATTAAAAGTATGGAAAAATTCTTCCTGGCTTTTTTCTTTACCGACGATATATTGAAAATCATCAATAATTAACACATCTACTGATTTGCGATATTTATTCTCAAACCCATCGATTTTTTTACGTACCGACTCGACGTAATCATGATAAAATTCCTCGATTGTCGTGTAGCGTACGCGCAGTTCCGGATGTTGCTCGCGAATTTCATTGCCTATCGCTTGTACAAGATGAGTTTTGCCGCAACCTGGTCCACCATAAAGAAAATACGGATTATAACGCGTACCCGGATGCTCAATAATCGCTTTTGCGGCACTTACTGCCAAGTCGTTATTGCTGCCGACTACATAATTATCTAGCCTAAACTGTGGATTAAGTCCGCTCCCGCTCGTCGAGAAAGATTTTTGCCCAGAATCCTTCGTGACAACTTTATTTGCTGTCATAATATTTGGTTTTACTGCAGCGCGTGCTGAATTTAACATTTCTGGCGTCACTTCGCGCGCCTTCTGTACTAAAGTCTTATTCTCGGCTTTAGTGATCTTGATTTCTATATCGGCATAACCAAAATCTACTGCTTCAAGCGCATCACGCACTGCATCTATATATTTAGATTCAATCTGTTTTTTAATAAAGATAGAAGGGACAGTAATTGTAAGCAGGCCATTCTCGTCAACAGACTCAAAATTGAACTTACCCGCAAAATAAGTATTATATGCCATATCGGACACGGAGTTCTTTATTTCGTCCAGCACACTCTGCCACTCGTTTGGCATCTCCCTTATACCTCCTTTTCTTACCCTTATTATACAAAGTTTTCCACAGTTAAAACAGGTAAAAATAATATTTTATACTATGTTTTTAAAATAACAGATGAGAGTTTTCCACATAATGCTATTTAATAGGGGTTTAGTACTGTGGAAAAAAGCTTGAGAAAAGTGGAAAAACTTGGTATAATAAACACAATTCAAATAATAAAACAATAATTATAAAGTCAGGATTAAACTTATGCCAAAACGTACTTATCAGCCACACAAGCGCCAACGCAAAGTAGAGCATGGCTTCCGCAAACGCAATAATAGCGTCAATGGTCGCAAAGTTCTTGCTCGTCGTCGCATTAAAGGTCGCGCTCGCCTAACCGCCTAATGTTATCACGCAAATTCCGTTTTCATTCACGCGGTGGGGTACGCAGTACCTATCAAAATGGTAAAACAATCAGGGATCCAAAAATATCCCTGGTTTTTGCTGTTAATACACGCAAAAAACAACGTTTCGCTGTCGTCGTCAGCAAAAAAGTTCTTAAATCCGCCGTCGGCCGCAATCGCATCCGTCGTCGCGTCTATGAAGCTATCCGCCTCGAGCATCCGCGCATTGAGCAGCCTTATGACTGTATCTTTGTTATTTATAATAAAGAAATTCTTAAAATGCCGTTTAAAGAGCTGCGTTCCCTTATAAGCAGTTTACTCAAAGAGGCAAATATAATATAATCAAACTATTATGTTTGGAATTCTAGATGCATTAATCGTCCGCCCGCTTGTAAATATCATGTTCTTGATTTACAACTTGGTGGGCGATTTTGGTCTAGCTATTATTATCTTTACCATTCTCGTCAAATTCGCCGTCTGGCCACTTATGAAGCGCCAACTTCACCAGACTCGCGTCATGCGCGAAATTCAGCCAGAACTCGTCGAGATTAAGAAAAACTGTAACGGCAACAAGCAGCTTGAGTCGCTTCAGATGATGGATCTCTATAAGCGCAAAAACATTAAGCCTATGCGTTCGATGTTGATGCTCTTTATTCAGCTACCAATTTTTATTGCTTTGTTTACTGCCATTAACGTTACGGTTCGCCCAATTATCAATGAAGAGAATCGCAACAAAGATTACACCGTCGAACATTCCGCTTATAAGATTACCGAAGAT
>SAMEA104315433__coassemble_759_pt1 | contig 14160 bp, 14 predicted proteins | sample SAMEA104315433__metabat2_low_PE_020 | metagenome-assembled genome bin SAMEA104315433 (sample SAMEA104315433) | gut metagenome | biome: Monkey gut; feature: monkey-associated habitat; material: faeces | place: China | collected 2013
TGCCAGTTTCTCAACTTTCGGCCGAGCACTACCCACGCGTTGGCGGTTCTGATAAGGATGAAATCCTTCAGCGCCTCAATGCACTCGTAGGTAAAAGCATTCGCGTTCGCATCCTTGATGCAGATCGCAAAACCAATAAATTGATTCTTTCTGAGAAAGAAGCAATCAAAGATGGTCTCGCTGAGCGCTTTGCGAAACTTAGCGTTGGTGACGTCGTAAAAGGCGTAGTAACCGGCGTAGTAGACTTTGGTATCTTCGTTAATGTCGACGGTATCGAAGGTTTGGTACACATTTCTGAGATTTCTTGGGAGCGTGTTAACAGCCCAGCCGACTACGTAAAGGTTGGTGACAATGTTGAGGCAAAGATTATTGCTATCGACAAAGATCGTCTATCGCTTTCGATGAAGCAGCTTCAGGAAGACCCATGGCTTTCCGAGATTGCTAACTTTAAGAAGGGTGACAAAGTTGAAGGTACGATTACTCGTATTACTCCATTTGGTGCATTCGTACAGATTTCGCCAGCGGTAGAGGCTTTGGTTCACGTTTCTGAGCTAGGCGAAGGCAGTGATGTCGACCCAGAGAAAATCTTCACTCTTAACGAGCGCAAGGAATTCAAGGTGCTTGACATCGACAAAGATGGTCGCAAGATCTCTTTGAGCTTCATCGACAAGAAATAAGTCGAAGACTTTTTAAAAATACTCCAGTACCCACTGGGGTATTTTTGATTTTTGATAGCATTTATGATAAAATTAATTAAATTATTTGTTTATTTTTATTGCTTAAAAGAAAGGAGCTAGAATGGAAGAAAAAGTAATACAAGTTTCTGGCTCGATAACCGTAGATGAGCTAGCAAGCGCACTCGGCGTATCGGTAACTCATCTTATTGGCGAGTTGTTTAAGAATGGCATTATGGCGACGATTAATCAGCGTCTAGATTTTGAGACGGCGCAGATTATGACCGAGGAACTTGGTTTTTCGAATGTACGCTTTGTGCGCAAAGAGAATTCTGCAAAATTGCCAGGTATTAAGCGTGAACTATCGAAGAATGCCAAAGAGCGCCCGCCAGTAGTGGCAATTATGGGTCACGTTGACCATGGTAAGACGACCTTGCTTGATACTTTACTAAAGAAAAAGACTGTCGAGGGCGAGGCTGGTGGTATCACGCAACATATTTCGGCCTATCAGATGGAATACAAAGAGCGCAAGATTACTTTTCTTGATACGCCTGGCCACGAGGCCTTTGCGGCGATTCGTCAGCACGGTGCAATGCTTACGGATATTGTCGTAATTGTCGTTGCGGCAGATGATGGCGTAAAGCCACAGACAGCGGAAGCAATTAAGTTTGCTGAGGCGGCAAATGCGAAGATTATTGTTGCGATTAACAAGATTGATAAGGAAGGCGCGAATATTGAGCTGACCAAGACGCAACTTGCGACTGAGTTTAATCTCAATCCAGAAGAATGGGGTGGCGATACGATTATGGTGCCGATTTCGGCAAAGACTGGTCAGAATCTCGACAAGTTGCTTGATATGATTTTGCTGACGGCCGATATTGATGAGCTTAAGGCAGATACAGATATTCCGGCTGAAGGTCTTGTGATTGAAAGCCATATGGAAGTTGGCAAAGGCTCGGTAGTGAACTTGCTGGTGACTGGTGGTGAACTGAAAGTTGGCGAATTTATCGTGGCTGGTCGTACTTATGGTAAGGTCCGTACGATGCTTGGCTGGGATGGCAAGCCAAAGGGCAAAGCAACGCCATCGACGCCAGTAGTTGTGACTGGTTTTAAGGAATTACCAAACTTTGGTGATAAATTTGAAGAAGTTGCCGATGAAAAGACGGCCCGCAAACTCGCGCTCCTTAATGCGCAAGCCGAGAATGAAGAGAGCGCAAGTGCGAACGTCACAAGCTCGGATTTGCTTCGCATGATGACGACGAGCGACAATACGAAGGTATTTAATGTACTCGTAAAAGGCGATGTACAAGGTTCGGTGACGTCTGTGGTGGATTCTTTGCGTTTGATTGATACGAATGGCGAGATTACGCTAAATATCGTGTCGACTGGCGTTGGTGCTGTGAGTGAGAATGATATTTATATGGCATCTGGTAGTCGCACGGTGATTTATGGTTTTAACGTGACGGTGCCAAATGCAATTGCAAAGATGGCAGAACGCAATGGCGTGCCAGTACGTGTGTACCGCGTGATTTATGAATTGCTTGACGACGCAAAGCGCGAGATGGAAAAAATGCTTGATGCTGAGGTAGTCGAAACAGAAACTGGCAAGATGACGATTAAGGGTGTCTTTCGTACAGAGAAAACCGAGATTATCGCTGGTGGTGAAGTAAAAGAAGGTAAAGTTGCGCCTGGAATGCTAGGTCGCGTTTATCGCAAGAAAGAACTCTTGGGCGAAGTTGAAGTAATTAGCGTACAAGAGGGCAAAATTACGGTACCTACTTTGTCGCAGGGTGAAATTGGTGGTATTTCTTTGAAAACGACGAAGAAGATTCAGCTTGAGCTTGAAGATCGCATTGAATTCTTTGTGCGTGAATATAAGAAGAAGACGATTGCTTGATATTTAGATTTGGTGTATGCTTGATGCTTATGTTAAAATAATGGGCAGATAGGAGAACAAAATGTTTACATTAGATGATAGCTTTCTAGACATGGTTGGACTCAGCGATATGCCAGCAGAGCAGAAGAATAACTTTTTGGCATACGCACAGGATCAGCTAGAGGTGCGGGTCGGCGAGAAAATGAGCAACGATTTAAGCGATGCTCAGCTCGAAGAATTTGAGCGCATCATCGATAATGATAAAGATATGATCAACGCAGTGATTGGCGACAATTATAAGGAAGACCAGCTTTATCAGGCGCTTTTGCGCAATAGCGAAGCCGAAGAAGGCAGCGATGAGTTCTTGGGCGAGCTCGCAACAGCAAAGTGGCTAAACTCGAATTGCCCACAGTATCAAGATATTATTCGTGACACTTTCCAAGAATTACGCGATGAAATCTTTGCGCAAAAAGACGCAATCTTGGCAAATTCTTAAAAATCTAGCGATTTAAAAATCCTCCGCTTTGACGGAGGATTTTTTGTTATTGGTTTTTAAGGCCATTAAGGAAAGCTTCGGCGGTCATGGGTTTGGAGTTTTCGGGTATAAGTTGGTCGATGACGAGGTATTTGCCATCGGCGCAGAGCTGGTCGAGCTCAGATTTGGGCTGATTAGCGCTATGGGCGGCAGTGATAGTGCAGTTTTTGCCACATAAATTTAACTTAGACTTTGGAAAACCGGCAAAAGCTTTGACTTCACAGACGAGCTCCTGTGCGCTCTTAGAGTCAGTTTTGAGTAGGCTGAGTGATTTATCGAGTGGAGTGGTAAAAGTCGCTCGTGTGTCGTCTTGGAGGCTCTCAGGGGCTGTTTTTGCTAGGATACCAGGTAGGACATCAATTAAAAGTTTGGCGCCGAGATTAGCGAGATGTTCGTAGAGTGATTGCTTAGTGGTTTGGTCGGTAATTTTGACTTCGCCTTGAGCGTAAGTTGGACCGGCATCCATGGCCTTAACGAGACGCATGACAGATACGCCGGCGAGCTCGTCCCCATTTAGAAGGGCGGATTCGATAGGGGTGGTGCCGCGATATTTTGGCAAAAGCGATGGATGGATATTGATGATACCGTTTGGAATTGCTTCGAGAATAGAAGTGGGAATGAATTTACTAAAAGCGGCAAGTATGCCAATGTCTGGCTGAGTTTGATTAATGATGTTGAGAATCTCGGAAGTGTCTTTAGTGTAATGGACGGGGATATGATTAGCTTTAGCTTTGAGGTCGATAGGGAATGGCTTGCGGGTGTTGGCGGTCGGGAGAATGAGAGCGACAATTTCGTAATCGTTGTCGAGAAGGGCATCAAAAATTGGAGTTTTAGCTTTGATACCTTGAGCGAGTTGCTCATTACCAAAGTAAATGATTTTTGCCATGGTGGCTCCTATTCTTCTTCGTCTGGGAAGAGATCTTTATTGTTTTTGATATATTTGTCGTAATCGAGTGGCTCGAGATCGCCTTTGTCGTTGAGTTTATAGAAAGCGTCGGTTTGGTCTTTGATATGATCGATAAAAAGAACGCCGTCAAGGTGGTCGATCTCGTGAAGAAGAGTACGGGCAAGAAAGCCGGTAGCTTTGAGGCGAACTTCTTCGCCGTTTTCGGTGACGGCTTTAATGCGCGCTTTATATGGGCGGCCAACTTTGCCGTAGATGCTTGGTACGGATAGACAACCTTCGTAGTCTTCGATAATCTTACCTTCGGTTTTGATGACGACAGGATTAATAAGCGGCACAAAATTTGCATTGTCTTTATTGGACATGTCTTCGCGAACAACGATGATGCGCTTATTGTAGCCGAGCTGGGGTGCGGCCATAGCAGCAGAGAGCTCGAACTCGTGTTCTTCTTCCCAGGCAAGGGAAGAGGCAATCATTTCGTCGATAATACGCTTAGTTTCGTCATCGATTTGGTGAACTTTCTCCGACTTTTGGCGAAGGCGCGGGTCTGGAGTAGTTACAATGGAAGGAATATCTTTCTTAGTCATTAAAAATATTTTAACATAATGCGCTCGAGGTAGCGAGCATAAGCGAGATGTGGACTAGAGAAGGGAAATTGGATCAAAATCGTAGTGAAGATAATTATTCTTGGGAAGGTGATCGAAAATATCGAGTAGACTTTGGCGAGACTTGGCTTTGATGACGAGTTGCCAAGTATAGCCGGTGCTGGTGCGCTCATGGAAGGCGGGCATTGGGGGGCTAACGACGATACGATTTTCGGGGATTTGTAGTTGTTTGGCAGTCTGAATAACTTTTTTATACAGAGTGCGGATGTTTTTGACGGTAGCGGCTTCGGTTTTGTATGTGACGGAAAGTTTGAGCAAAAAACTGTAGGGCGGGAGTTTACTTTGTTGTCGTTTTTGAACTAGATAATTATAGAAACTGGCGTAGTCGGACTGACTGGCGAGGGAAATTATGGGGTGATCGGGCTGAAAGCTCTGAATAAAAATATTGCTGTTTTGGTGACCGCGTTTGGCACGGCCAATGACCTGGGTGATTAATTGAAATGTTCGTTCTTCGGATGAGAAGTCTGGAAGACTAAGTCCGGCGTCGGCTTGGACGATACCGAGCGTGGTCAAACGCGGGAAATCAAAGCCTTTGGCAATCATTTGAGTGCCGACGATGATGTCGTAATCGCCACGATAAACTTCGTCGTAAATTTTGGTGAGTTTGAGGTCGTCATCAGTATCCATGTCGAAACGGGCGATTTTAGCGCTTGGGAAGAGACGATGGAGCTCGTCTTCGATGAGCTTGGTGCCGAAGCCTTTGTGATGAATGCTGGCGTTTTTACATTCTGGGCAGGCGGTTGGAACTGGAAAGTTGCGTGCGCAAGTATGGCAACGCATTTGAAAAGCGTCTGCATGTAAGACTAGCGGCAGGAAGCAGTTTGGACAAAGAGCTTGCCAGCCGCATTTGTCGCAAATAGTCATTGGTGCGGTGCCGCGGCGATTATGAAAGAGCATGGACTGAGTGTGGCTTGCAAGGGAGGCTTTGATGCTTTCGATGAGCTGGTTGCTAAGAATGCGACTTTTAGTAAAATCACTACGATCTTTAAGGTCAATAACAGAGATGCTGGTGTGTTTATCGGATTCAATGGCAAGCTGATTAATCTCGACAATAGCACTATGACTTTTGCAGAGATAATAGTCGGAGATTAGTGGTGTAGCGGTACCGAGCACGGTTTTGGCGAGTTTGCCGGCTAAAAGTGAGGCGGAATATTTTGGATTTTGCTCTTGATGATAGGCAGGCTCATGAGCCTCATCGATGATAATAAGGCCGAGATCTTGAACTGGCGCAAAGAGTGCAGAGCGTGGGCCGATAATGACTTGAGGTTGGTTGTCGGTTAGAATCTTTTCCCAAAGCTGATGGCGAAGTGACTCGGTGAGATTGGAATGGAGGAGAGTGATGTTTTTGAAGTGTTGTTGAAAATTGCGAACGAGCTGGGAAGTGAGCGCGATTTCGGGGACAAGTAATATGACGGACTGGTTTTTGGCGAGCGTGCGAGCGCAAAGCTCGATATAAATGTTGGTTTTGCCTGAACCGGTAATGCCGTGAAGAAGAATGGTGTTAGCGGGATTTTCTTCAATGGCTCTGATGGCTGCGCGTTGGGCGGAGTTGAGCGGGTTGTCGATTGGCGTGATGCTTGGAGCTTCTGGGAGTTTACCGCGGCGATTTTTGGTAATGCCTCGAGGAAGAGCGGCTTGAATGACGGTAGAAAGTGGGCAGCGATAGTAGCTAGATAGCCAAAAAAGTGCATCGACGAGTTTTTTGGGTAATGGTTGCTCATAGATAATTTTTGTGATCGGTTTGGTATCAAAATCGGGTTGTGTTGTATTTTTTACAACAATCCCGATTGTGCTTTGGCGGCCAAGAGGAATTTCGACGATTTGGCCGATTTTGAGTGGCGTTTCGGAGGAATAAGTCAAAAGATTATCTGAACTATGAAAAGTCTTGGCTGGCGCAATCAGATAATATTTCATACTCTTTATTATATCTGTTTTTAAAGATTTGAGAAAAAAGAAATAAGGGAAAAATGCGTCAAAACTTTGTTGTAAAAAATACAGTTTTAAAATAAAATGAGAATACGTAAGGAGGTTAATGTTAGACGTATTTGTGACGAGCCGAGTTCGTCGAAAAATTATCGTGGTATTCGCAAAATATCCAGATTTCAAGACGCACGTGCGTGGTTTGTCTAAGTTGATTAAAGAGGATCCGGGCAATGTCCAGCGTGAGCTTCGCCGTCTAACAAAAGGTGGTTTTTTAACTTCCATGAAAAAGGGAAATACTAGTTATTATGCAACTAATAAACAATTCCCAATCTTGAAAGAGCTTCAAAGTATAGTAATTAAGAGCCAGCAGGCAGAGAGCGCCAGTAGGCCAACCAATAAAACAATCGGATGACCAAGATTTTTGAGCAGCTCCTGAAGCAGCGTGGGCTGGATGAAGATTTTTTGCATCCAAATTATGATGAGCTTTTTGACCCGTTTGCGATGCAGGATATGCAAAAGGCAGTGGATAGAATTGAGTTGGCGCGTGAAAAAAACGAGAAAGTGCTGATTTTTGGCGATTATGATGCGGATGGAGTAACGGCGAGTTCGGTGATGCGAGCGGCGCTGTTGGATTTTGGCGTCTTGAAAATTGAAGTGGTTTTGCCGGACCGGTTCAAGGATGGTTTTGGGCTCAAGATGTCGGCAGTGCCAAGGATTTTAGAAAGTGACGCTGGCCTAGTCGTAACGGTGGATAATGGCTCGATGGCGAATGAGGTCTGCAATGAGCTTAAGAAACATGGTATAGACGTGATTGTGACGGATCATCATGAGATTCCGGTTGTACCTGATAAGGCAGTAGCTACGATAAATCCAAACCGAGTAGATGAGAAGTGTGGCAAAGGTCTGGCGGGAGTTGGTGTAGCTTTCCAGGTAGCGAGAGCGTTAAATATGCGCAAAAATGGCGGCAAATGTGATGGGCGAGAAAAATGGTTGCTTGATCTTGTAACGATAGGCACAATTTGTGATTTGATGCCACTAATTGGCGTAAACAGAACGCTGACGTATTGGGGGATGACGGTGCTTAAGAAGACGCGACGGGCGGGAATTCGAGAGCTAGCGAAACTCGCAAAGGGGAATCTCGAACATGCAAATTCGCAAACGATAGGTTTTCAGTTGGGCCCGCGCATCAATGCGGCGGGGAGGCTTGAAAGTGCAAATTTGGCCTATGATCTTTTGGATGCCGAGACGAGAGCGCGAGCTTTTGCGCTGGCTGGTGAGTTGGACGAGCTGAACAAAAAACGCAAAAAGATGCAAGAGATAATCGTGACGGAGGCGCGCGAGAGTATCTCGGATGACGACTTCGTGAATGTAGTTTGCGGCGATTGGCATGAAGGCGTGGTGGGGATTGCGGCTGGACACTTGGTAGAAGAATTTAAAAGGCCAGCAATCGTATTGGCGCGACTAGAAGACGGGACGCTGAAGGGAAGTGGACGTAGCTTTGGCGAGTTTTCGCTAGGCGAAGCGCTACGAGTTTGCAACGATTTGCTCCTTACAGGTGGTGGTCATGCGGCGGCGTGTGGGCTTAGTCTTGAGGCTAGTAATTTTGACGCTTTTAAAAAGCGGATTAATGAGTATTATGCGAGTCTGGGGCTTAAAAATCAGGAGAAATTTTTGCGCGCAAAGTCAGATATTATTTTGAAAGACTTGAAAGATGTAAATTGCGAGTTTTATGATGAGATTCAACTTCTGGAGCCGTTTGGCGAAGGAAATACGGAGCCGATTTTTGAATTAAGAGCAAAGATTAAGTCTCGAAAAATATTAAAAGAAAAACATTTGTCTTTAAGTATAGTCGATAAAGATGGTAAGGAATTGAGATTAATGGCATTTTATGCGCCAAAAGAGTGGCTAGAAGTGTCGGCCGGAGTATATGCGACGGTGCAATTTACGCTAAGCTTGAATGAATGGGGCGGAAGGAAAAACGTTGAAGGGCAAATTATAAGTATAAATCTTGATAAATAGCGTCAGATATGCTAAAATAGCCTCAATATGTCAATAAAAGTAACCAGAAAAGATCAGAACGAAGCTAACGAGAACATTATTCGTCGTTTTAATCGCAAGGTTTTACAGAGTGGCGTGATGGCTACTGCAAAGGAAGGTATGCGCTTTACAAAGCCTCTTTCCAAGCGTGACCGCCGTGCAAAAGCAATTTTGCGCGAAAAGCGTAAAGCTGAGAAAACCGAGCGCATCAAGCTTGGTCTTAAATAAGAATACCCCCTAATACCGTGGGGTATTTTTAATGCAAAAAACTAAAAAGGAGCAAAAATGATAATTTTATTCGGTGCAGCCGGTAGCGGAAAGAGTCTGCAGGGGCAGAAATTGGCCGAAAAGTATGACTGGCGTTGGATGTCAGTGGGACAGTTGTTGCGCGATTGCAAGGATCCAGAGCTTGAAAAAACAATGCTAAAAGGCGAGCTCGTAAGTGATGAGTTTGTAGTAAATATGATGCATCGCGAAATGATGACAAGTCTTGAAAAAAGACAATTTTGTATTTTAGATGGATATCCACGCGATGAGTGGCAGGCGCAGTGGATTGCGGATAAAGGAGACATTCAGCATATTGATGGTGCGATTATTTTGCGCGTGCCACATGATGAACTATGGCGACGTCTAGAAGCGCGCGGTCGTGCCGATGATGTGAAAGAGTCGATTGAGAAACGTTGGGCATTATTTGAAGCAACGATAGATAATATGGTTACGATTTTGCGCAAAGGTGGGTTGAAAATTGCCGAGGTTGATGGATTGGGTGAAATTGATACAATTACAGAAAGAATTGAAACCGTACTAAAGGAGTGGCAGGTTTTGCCAGAGGAGAAATAATGGATAAGAAAAAAGTCGAGGCGATGCGTGAAGGTGGGAAAATTATGGCACAGATTTTCTCAGAATTGCGCGATTATACACAAGCAGGACTAACAGGGAAAGAAATTGACGCTTGGGTGGCGAAAAAAATCGTGGATTATGGGGCGGGCGTGGCCTATTATGAGCCAGAAGTAGATTTTCCAGGTTCGATTTGCATTTCCGTGAATGACGAGCTAATTCATGGTATTCCAAAGGATATCGTGTTAGAGGAAGGCGATAAAGTGAGTTACGATCTCGTGATTAAGTATATGGGATACTATGTCGATTCGGCCTTCACGATGATTATTGGCAAGCCAACGGCAGCACAGAAGCATCTACTTAATATTACGGAATCTTCGCTGTATGAAGGAATTGCGCAAGTAAAACCGGGCGCAAAAATTGGTGATATTGGCGCCGCTGTGCAGAAAGTGCTAGAAAAAGGTAAACTTGGCGTAATTAAGAATTATGTCGGACACGGAATCGGTAAAAGCATGCATATGGAGCCAGAAGTGCCAAATTATGGGCGTAAAGGACATGGTTATACTTTGCAGGTAGGGGATACGATTTGTATTGAGCCGATGTCGTCGCTTGGCAAACCAGATACGGTTGTAGTAGAAGGTGATGATGGTTGGACGGTATGCTTAAAAGATGGATCGCTGGGTGCACATTTTGAACATACGGTGCTCGTGACGGAAGACGGTTACGAGATTTTGACGCAAGCATAAGCGGTCATATGCTACAATAGTAGTATGGAAGAATCATCTCGATTTGCTGTAGGAATTGATATTGGTACCAGAAACATCCACGCTGTACTTGGGAGTGTGGGGTGCGATGGCAAGATAACGGCGGTAGGATATGCTGAAACGCCGTCTGCTGGCATGCGTCGAGGTACGGTTGTTGACATGAATGCAGTAGCGAGTGCCGTAGATGAATGCTTGTACGAAGTCGAGAAAATGAGTGGCAAGCAGGTCGAGCATGGCTCCGTGAGTATTAATGGCACAAATATCGTCAGTACGAAGACTGATGGCATGGTGACAATTATGCCAAATCAGAGCGTTGACGAAGATTGTATTAATCGTCTGCAAGATGTAGCAGTAGCGGGGAAGTTGCCGAATAACCGACAAGTATTAGATCTTCATCCATATGAATATATTATCGATGGGCAGCGTGGGATTCGTGATCCATTTGAGATGAGTGGTTCGCGCATTGAAATACGTGCGAACGTCGTATCGACAATAAAGCCCGAATACGAAAATCTAGGCAAGGCTTTGAATGGCAAAAATGCTTTTGATTGTGCGAGTGTTGTGCCGTCGGTAATTGCAGCAGCAGAAGCTGTGCTAAGTAGCCAGCAGATGGAAAACGGTATAGGTGTAGTAGATCTTGGCGACTCTACGACAAGTGTTGCGATTTATGACGCTGGTGAGTTGCAATTTGTGGGCGTAGTGCCGATTGGTAGTAATGATATTACGAAAGATCTTGCGATGATTTTGAAAACCGTGCCAGAGGTGGCGGAAGAAGTAAAATTACGCTTTGCGTCAGCGAATTTTGAGAAGATTGATAAGGATTTTACGATTAAGCGTGACCGTATGGAATATACTTTTAATCGCATGACGGTTGATGAAGTAGTTGAGGCGCGTCTTGAAGAGATTTTTGATGGCGTTTGTAGCCTACTAAAGAAGGCTGGATATGCAAAACGCTTGCCGGAAGGCGTAATGTTGACTGGCGGTGGCGCGAATATGCGTGGAATTGATGCCTATGCGCGTGAACGAGTTGAACTTGCAGTACGTATTGGTAGGCCCGGAATGACGCTTGCGACAGAGGTAAAAGAAATTTCGAAACCAGAGTTTGCAACCGCAATAGGATTGATGATGATAGATGCTAATGCGGGGCAAGGCGATATTCGAATGTCGCAAGTAAAAAAGAAGAAGAGTGGCGGCGGCGGACTTTTGAGGTGGCTAAAAATGTTTAAATAGAGACAAAACTAGTCAATCCGTATTTTGATGTGTTAATATTATAGATAAGATTAGAAAAAGTGAGGAGTTAATACATGCCTGAAGTCAAACCTGGAGAAATTGAAAGCACGGCCAGTATTAAAGTTATTGGCGTTGGTGGTGCTGGTGGATCAGCCTTAAACCGTATGCGTGATGCTGGTTTGGCGGGAGTTGAGTTCATTGCAATGAATACTGATGCGCAGGCATTGCACAACTCAAAAGCGGATGTAAAAGTCCACCTTGGCCACGAGACGACAAATGGCCTTGGTGCGGGTGCAGACCCAACTGTAGGTGAAAAAGCAGCAGATGAAAGCCGCGATGAAATTAAAAATGCGCTAACTGGCGCCGATATGGCTTTTGTAACTTTGGGTGCTGGTGGTGGTACCGGTTCTGGTGCTGGCTATATCGTGGCAGAAGAGGCGCGCAAGCAGGGCATCTTGACTGTAGGCGTCGTAACGAAACCGTTTACCTTTGAAGGTATGAAGCGCAAACAGAACTCTGATTGGGCAATTGAACGCTTAGCGCGTAATGTCGATGCACTGATTACGATTCCAAACGATAGACTCTTGCAGGCGATTAATCCAAATACGCCACTCAATAAGGCTTTTGAGATTGCAGATGACGTGCTTCATCAGGGTGTTCAGGGTATCTCAGATCTTATTACTGAGCATTCCTTGATTAACTTGGACTTTGCTGATGTGAAGGCAATTATGAAGGATGCCGGTTCGGCTTTGATGGGCATCGGTCGTGCCTCTGGCGAGAATCGCGCAGCTGTGGCTGCACAGCAGGCGATTGAATCGCCTTTGATTGAGGTGTCGATTGATGGCGCGCGTGGTGTCTTATTCTCGGTTGCTGGTGGCTACGATGTGACCATGAATGAGATGCAAGAGGCAGCCGAGGTAATTACGGCGAGCGTTAGCCCAGATGCGAATATTATTTGGGGTGCTAGCATTCGTCCAGAACTCGAGGACGAGGTGGTCGTAACGGTGGTTGCAACGGGCTTCGACTCGGAATATTATCGCGATGATCCACGCGCTGCGGGTATTTTTACTGAGACTCAACCTGTAGTTGAAACTGCCGAATCGACAGTAGAGCAACCAGTTATCGAAACTGAGAACAACTATGGCAATGATGTTGATATTGCACCAGAAACGGCTGCAAATAGCGACTTTACGAGCACGACAAATGTAAATATGTGGGATAACATCCGTACGGATGGCGTTGCCGATGATAATGACAATGATATTCCAGCAATTCTACGTCGTCGCAAACGCAAATAGAAAGATTAATGGAAGGAGGGGGAATGAGCAGTATAAAAATCGGCGAAAGCAAAGTGATAGAAAGCCGCGAATCGCAGGACGGTACGATGATCCGCCGTCGTCGCGTATCGCTGGATGGCAAACATCGCTTTACGACCTATGAGCGTATTGAGCGCCCTGGTATGATGGTGGCGAAGCGTAGCGGTGCGCGCGAGGCTTTTGATCGCGAGAAACTGGCGAGCTCAGTACGAAATAGCGTCGGTAAATATTTTGATAGTGACCTTGATGTGCAGAATGTTGTGAATAAGGTTGAAGATGCAATTTATAGTCTTGGTAAAGACGAAGTGCCGTCGAGCTTGATTGGTGAGACAATCTTAAATGTTTTGTCAGATACGAATGAGATGGCTTACGTGCGTTTTGTGAGCGTTTTTCGCGAGTTTAAGACTTTAGATGATCTAGAACGCTCGATTGCGGAGCAACGTGCACGCCTGAAGTTAAAAGAAGGGAAATAAGATATGAGGGTGGTAGTAATCTGGCGCGATGAGTCTGAGCATGGGCGCAGCGTACGCGAATGGTTGCATGAGCTCGAGCATAGAACGGGCCGTTCGGTAGAAAGTTACAGTCCGGATGAACCAGATGGTGAGAGTATTTGTCGATCGTATGATGTGAGAATATACCCGACAATTTTGGCATTAGGTAATGATGGGCGAGTCTTACAGGAATGGCGTGGCGAGATGCTTCCACGCATTGATGACGTAAGCTTTTATTTAATAAATGCCTAAATAAAAATGAACTCCGAAGATGGACTCTAAAGGGGTTCATTTTTTATTTCCTGAATAAAAAATAAGAAATGCAAAAATAAGCTTTTTATTTTTTTGAATAAATGTGATATTATTGTATACAGAAAAGCAATTGAGCAGCCATCAACTGCGAGCTGGCGGAAGAAAAGTTTTGTTCTATATAAACTTAGTAGAACCGCTCGTGAATCTGCGTGAAAGACAAGCAAGAGCTAATATTCTAAGGAATGCGAGGAGAATATTAGAAATTGGATGGTACCGCTCAATAAAGAGTTCCAATGAAAGTTGGAATTTTTTTATGCGCAAGAAAGGAGTAAGTGGGCATGAAATATAAATATGGTGTACGACGTCGCGCAAGCGAATATGAAAAAGCGCTCGTCGAGTACTGGAAAAAGAACAAGACCTTTGAAAAGTCGGTCGATAATCGCGATGTCGATAATTCATATGTATTTTATGATGGCCCGCCATTTATTACGGGAAATCCTCATCACGGTACTTTGTTATCGTCGGTCGTAAAAGATGCAGTTCCTCGCTTTTGGACTATGAATGGCAAGCGTGTGGAGCGTCGTTGGGGATGGGATTGTCATGGTTTGCCGGCTGAGAATTTTGTCGAGAAACAACTTGGCATTACGGATAGGCGC
>SAMEA104315433__coassemble_774_pt1 | contig 13976 bp, 10 predicted proteins | sample SAMEA104315433__metabat2_low_PE_020 | metagenome-assembled genome bin SAMEA104315433 (sample SAMEA104315433) | gut metagenome | biome: Monkey gut; feature: monkey-associated habitat; material: faeces | place: China | collected 2013
TAGAGTCAAAACGGTTAATGAGCTCTGGGCGCATTAATTTACGAAGCGCCTTCATGCTAGCTGCCTCGTTGGCAGCATGTTCAGCTTCAAGCGCCTTAGCATCTTTTTTGGTCTTTGCCGTAAAGCCAAGTTCAGACTCGCGATACATTTCCTCGGCGCCAAGGTTGCTAGTTAGAATAATGATCGCGTTATTAAACTTAACTTTGGTGCCTTGGCCATCGGTAAGCTCGCCATCTTCAAGAATCTGCAAAAGAATATTAAAGACCTCGGGATGAGCTTTTTCGATCTCATCAAAGAGTACTACTGAGTATGGGCGACGACGAATTTGCTCGGTAAGTTTGCCGCCGTCTTCGTAGCCAACGTAACCAGCCGGCGCACCAACGAGACGCGCAACGTTGTGCTTCTCGCCAAATTCAGACATATCAATCTTGATTAACGCATCATCGCCACCAAAAACTTCGCGCGCGATAACTTTCGCTAGCTCGGTTTTACCGACACCGGTTGGACCTAGGAAGATGAAGGAACCAATCGGACGATGCGTATCGGAAATCCCCGAACGACCACGGCGAATTGCTTTACTAACAGACTTAATAGCGTCATCTTGGCCGATAATGACTTTTTGCAGATGCGATTCAAGATGAGTGAGAAGTTCCTGCTCGGAGCCACGCACGCGGTTAACTGGAATGCCAGTTTTTAGGCTAATGGCCGTGGCGAGGTTTTCGCTAGTAACCTCTGGGGCTTTATTGATATTTGCGTTAGCTTTTTCGAGTTTGGCAAGTTCTTTATGAATTTGCTCGACGCGAGTTTTATAAGTGGCGGCTTTCTCGTAATCTTCTTTTTCAGCGGCACTAGTAACTTTTTCTTCAAGATCGGAAAGCTCGATTTTAAGTTTCTTATATTCACTACCGCCCTGTTTATCGACAGCGACGCGCGCAATTGCAGACGCTTCATCAATCACATCGATAACTTTGTCTGGCATATAACGATCAGAAATGTAGCGCTCAGAAAGGTTTATCGCTTCTTCGAGAATAGCGTCGCTAATTACAACCTGATGGTGATTTTCGTAATGCTTTTTAATACCTTTAAGAATACGTAAAGTTACAGCAGCCGATGGCTCATTTACGAGCACAGTCTGAAAACGACGGGCCAAGGCTTTGTCTTTTTCGATGCTCTTGCGATACTCGTCGAGCGTAGTAGCGCCGATTAGCTTAAGATTATTGCGAGCTAAAGCTGGTTTTAGGATATTTGCAGCATCCATACTGCCCTCGGCTGAGCCAGCACCAGAAAGCAGATGCAGTTCATCGATAAACAAAATTACCGAATCGTCACCAACGGCTTCGTCAATGATTCCCTTTATACGTTCCTCAAATTCGCCGCGAAACTTCGTGCCAGCCACAACGGAACTTAGGTCAACTTGAAATACACGCTTACCAATTAGTTTGCCTGGCACATCGTTTTTAGCGATGCGCATTGCAAGACCTTCTACAATAGCGGTCTTGCCAACGCCGGCCTCGCCAATGAGAACAGGGTTAGACTTAGTACGGCGACAAAGCACCGTAATAGCACGTTCTATTTCCTTCTCGCGACCAATAACCGTATCGAGTTTACCAAGCTTGGCTTGTTCAGTAAGATCAGTACCAAACTTCGACAACCAGCGATAACCAGCACGTTTGCCGGCCTTGCGTTTTTGCTGCTCAAGCTTGCTTTCGTCCGCTTGTTTTTCAACTAGTTTTTCAATGTTCTCAGCAATTTCATCAAGGTCGATATTCAATTTTTCAAGTAAAAGACCTGCGCGAGAGTTTGGCTGACGCACCATTGCGTAAACCATATGCTCAGTACCGACCATTTCGAGGCCATTTTCGCGCGCAAAGTTCATTGACATGCGAAGCGTAAGCACGGTCGCCTCTGAAAGAGACATCATTGCCATTGGCGCAGCCGGGACATCAACAGCTACCTTACCCTGCGCACGCTCGACGCTATCAAGGTCAATACCTTCGTCGCGCAAAATGCGAGCGCCAGTTGAAGTATCCTGCGCCAAAATCCCCATCAAGAGATGCTCGGTCCCCATATAGCCCTGATTGTAACGTTTGCTATAGAAATCGGCTTTTTGGAGCGCAAAGCGGGCATTCTCACTGAGGTGACCCATAATTTCGCTAAATTCGTCCGCCATAATTAGTAATATTGCCTCCGTTAATTAGTATATTCTTATTATATATAATTAGCACTCGCGAGTCAAGAGTGCTAATTTATTTTCATAACTATTTTGGTTTATTTTCAGCTTTCGCCGAGAAGATTCAAAAATTCTGCTTCATCGATGACTTTTGCGCCGTATTTGGCAGCTTTTTCAAGTTTTGACTTGCCAGTATTGCGCCCCGCCACGAGATATGTGGTTGTTTTTACAACACTGCTGTGGAATTCTCCGCCCTCGGCGCGGATTTTCTCGGCCGCAATGTCGCGCCCCATAGAGTCGAGCGTGCCAGTAACCACGAAAGAAAGGCCATGTAGCTTACCGTTGCTCGTGTCGATAAATTGCGGCTTTACGCCATTTTTTTCAAGCGCGTCAAGCATGGCGAGGTTATCTTCGTCCGAGAAGAAAGCTAGGATTGACTCTGCGACGGTTTTACCAATACCTGGAAGCTCCAAAAGCTCAGCTTCAGTAGCATTACGAAGTGCGGGAAAATCTTTAAAATGACTTGCGAGATCAATAGCGGTCTGAGCGCCAATATGGCGGATGCCAATAGCAGTAATAAATTTCGCAAGTGGTGGATTTTTACTAGCCTGAATATTATCGACTAATTTATTAGCGGAGATTTCCGCGAAACGGTCAAGCTGACTAAGTTGCTCTGTTGTAATCGTATAAATATCCGGCAAGCTAGAAATCAGGCCATTATCAACTAAGGTTTCAACATTTTTCTCGCCGAGTCCTTCAATGTTTAGCGCAGGTTTGCTAGCGTAATACTCGATACTACGTTTCAAAATTTGATCGGCCGAGGCATTCTTGACGCGATATACAACTTCACCAACTGGACGTTCAAACTCAAGCTCCGGATATTGATCGGCAAGAGCCTGCTCATAGTCAAAAGCTGGCGCTGGATGATCTGGACGAAGTTCCTTTAGCACGCGACTAATCTGCGGAATAATATCGCCCGCTTTGTAAATCACGACCGTATCACCAATGCGGACGTCAAGACGCGCGATTTCGTCGGCGTTATGCAAAGAAGCGTGACGCACCGTAGTACCAGCTACATGCACTGGATCAAAAACAGCAACCGGCGTTGCTGCGCCAGTACGACCGATGGAAATCACAATATCTTTTACAACCGTCGTAGCTTCTTCGGCTGGATATTTAAAAGCAATGGCAGCACGTGGCGTCTTGCCAACAATACCGAGCGACTGATAGACTTTGCGATCATTGACTTTTATAACGGCGCCATCCGTGCCAAAAGGCAGATTTCCACGCACTTCATTGAGGTGATCAATGAAGTCCATTGCAGCATCTAGGCCGTGAAAAACCTTTTGCTGATGCGAGGTACGAAAACCAAGTTTATCTAGCGTCTCGTAAACTTCAGAGTTTTTAGCGAGGTTAGGCGAGACCATATCGTAGCCCATAAATTTGAGTGGGCGCGATGCGGCGATTTTCGGATCTAGCTGACGGATGCTTCCAGCGGCAAGATTGCGGGGATTGGCAAATTCCGGCTTTCCAGCCGCACGTTGTTCGGCGTTCATGCGTTCAAAATCAGCCTTAAAAATTACTATCTCGCCGCGTACTTCAGTATGTTCTTTTTGCGGAATACTAAGCGGGACATTTTCAATCGTGCGCACATTCATTGTGACGTCCTCGCCAACTTTACCATCACCGCGCGTGACGGCTTGAACTAGCAAACCATCTTCATAAATTAACGCACAGGCAAGGCCATCCATTTTAATGTCCACAAAAAGCTCAGGGTCAATAGCGCCAAGTTTTGCAATACGATCAAGCCACTCAGCAACTTCCTCTTTCGAGAAGACGTCGGCGAGTGAAATCATACGCTCGGCGTGAGTGATTTTCTTAAACTTATCTAGTGCGCGACCAGCCACGCGTTGGGTTGGAGAGTCGGGCGTAACAAGCTCAGGATATTGCTCTTCAATGAGCGCAAGCTCGTGTTTTAGACTATCAGCAGCCGCCTCAGACATAATAGATTCGTCGAGGACATGATAATGATAACGATAATCGTTAATAAGGTCGCGAAGTTTAGCGACGCGCTCAACGATATCTTTAGTTGGTTGGGTCATCAAGCATCCTTCGGTAAAGCAGATAGATATACGCAGTTGCATAGACGACCGAGAAGGTAGTCATAACTTGCAGTGCGAATGGAATAATTGGAAGATCCGAACCGGCCAAAATATTATCTTTCAGAATTAGATCAAGATAAGTTAATGGCAACATTACGATAATCCAAATAACAGCAATAAACAACACTAGAAAAACGAGACGAATAATAAATCGAGTGCGACGCCCTTGAATTAGATCCGTCGTGGCGTTAATAGCTGCCATTGGATAAATACCCGGCACGGAAGTTGCGACCATGGCGAGAATCGAACCCGGCAAAAGATAGCTTGATAGTAAAAGTAGCAACAGGCCAAATAACCAGAAAATAAAACAATACAGTGGCTGCGACAAGAAGTCGGTTTGCACGGCTGCCGAGAAGACAATTACAAAGATGAAGGCCGGAATGAGGTGAATGAAGACTAACGCGATAACGCAGAGCGTTGAAAAAACTGGCGTCATGGCATTATATACACCATCACGAAACTTTGGCTTGTTGCCCGCTAAGAGATTGCGTAAATAATAAATCGTAATGAGCCATGCGCTGATTGCAAAGATGATAATAAAAAGTTGCTGAACTTCGGTCATGCTATTGCTGAGACCGCCAGACGTCACAGTAGATACCACAAGCAATCCTGCTTTTGCGAAACGGCCAAGCTCACCATCCTGCAGAGCCTCATAGCTTTGATCGAGCGAATCTTGTACGGTTTCGTAAGTGCTTTCGCTCATAAGACCGACGAAGATGATATTTGCTGCAACAATACTTGCAATTAGCGGTAAAAATAGACGCCAATTTTTGAAAACAATTTTTAAAGTCGTCATTGCATGATTAAGCAAGCCCGGCACTTGGAAGCCGCGCCTATAGTCTTCGCGATAAGAACGACGGAAAGAATGGTGCAATTTTAAGCGCGCACGCTTTTTATCCCAAACTTTCTCGCGCGAGTCAGAAAAAGATTGCTTAAAAGTTTTATAGACGCGCTTTTTAGGTTTTTTGTTTTGATCTGCTTTATTCTCGGCGGCTTTCTTCATAATTCTTCTATCTTATTTTATCAATTATAACGCTTATTTATTTTTTAGACGCTCAATACGCGATGCAATACTTGGATGAGTTGAAAAAATATTACCGAGGAAGGATTTCTTGAGCGGATTTGCGATATACATTGACTCGGAAGCAACGTTCTGTTGATGCATAGGACGCGATTGAGCCTCGAGTTTGCGTAAAGCATTAATCATTCCTTCAGAGTTTCCGGTGAGATTCGCAGAGGAAGCATCGGCAAGATACTCACGCTGGCGAGAGACGGCAAGTTGCACAAGAGTAGCCACAAGAGGCGACAAAAGAATTACAACAATAGCAATTAATACACCGACCGGAGACTGATCTTCATCGTCGTTACGGTCGCCGTACATCAGCATGCGAAGACCGAGGTCGGAAATAAAACCAACTAGCGCCGTAAGTCCGAAAGTGATTAAACTCAAACGAATGTCATAATTGCGGATATGTGACATCTCGTGACCAATTACCGCCGTAAGCTCATCGTCGTCCATGATTTCAAGTAGCCCAGTAGTTGCCGCAATGCAAGCATGCTCGGGATCGCGACCAGTCGCAAAGGCGTTTGGCGCTGTGTCGTTAATTATATATATTTTTGGAGTTGGAACTTTGGCGGTACTAGCAAGTTTCTCAACTATTTCATAATAGCGCGGATTATCATTTTTCTCGATTGGCTTTGCGCCGGACGAAAGGATAGCAAGTTTGTCGGAAAGAAAATACTGAACGCCAGCATAAACTGTCGCAATGATCATGAAAATTCCAAGCAATCTCTCATCACCGGTAAGCCAAACAAATAATGCACCAATGGCTGATACGATAGCAATAAAGATAATCATAATAAAAACAGTATTACGCTTATTCTTAGCAATCTGCTTCTTGATAGATGTCGCCATGTTGTAATTATAACATATCTACCCCGAGTCGATGCGCTTCAGGTAGTCGCAACCGTATTTATAATTCGAACAATAATATACTTCGCCTTTCTTTAAATTTTTCTTGATTAACTCGCCACTTTGACATTTCGGGCAGAGTCTTTGTCTAGACTCCGCTAATTCTTCGGAAATCTCATATAGAAATGGCGATGGATTTTTGGGGTTTGCAATAATAATAGTCCGCTCGCGAGCGCGCGTAATCGCAACATAGAATAAACGACGTTCTTCCGCGAAAGGATAAGCGTCTTCTTTGCTAAGTAACATTTCAATGAGCGGATTACTCTCGCGCGTAGCCGGCATACCGGTTAAATCTGCATTCATATTTAAAACAAAAACTATATCACGCGTAATACCTTTGGATTTATGCATGGAGCAAAATTCAAAATTTAAAACCTGAGAATTGTTCTTGTCGTTAATCCAAGTAACTTTATCGCCATTTATCGTAATATTTTCAGCTTTTAGTCTCGCAATATCATGATTATAGCGTGAGATAATTTGCAGTTCCTTTTGTGCCAGTTTTTCAAAACCGATTTCAGAAATCAATTGCATGATTGCGTGCGTAAAACCACTGCTATCGTTAGCTCTTATGCCTTCATCATTCATTACAATGTTAATTGGCGTCTTTTTATCTTTATTGCTACAAAAAACTTTCTTATGCGATTGTGCAGGATTTGTTTGAACAAAGTTACTACTAATATGCGTAGTCGGTTTTCCGAATCGGTGCGTAGTCTCAATGAGGCTTTTGCGTGTATAACGCTGAAAATTATTAGCAAAATTGTAAACTAAATTCAGATCGCTGCCCGTAAAACGATAGATTGATTGCCAGTCATCACCAACTGCGAATAAGCGACAACTCGGATTCTTGTCGAGAATTGCTTTAACTAGCTGATAGCGGTTTTTCGATAAGTCTTGCACTTCATCAAGCAGGATATATTTATAGCCAAGCGCACATTCCGGAATTTCACAAACTGTTTGTGTAGCATTATTGATCATATCAGCAAAATCCATACATTGCTTATCGTCGAGATGATTTTGATAGGCTTTTAGAAACTCAAGGAAAATCTGCCAAAAATCCCGAGCATATCGTTGCTCGTACTCTGTTTTTAGCTTAGCAATACGCTGCTTTACTTCTTGTGGCGTAAATAAACCATTTTTATAGTGTGACAAAAAGCAAATTATTAAGCTTTCAAATTCATCTAGTAGTGGTTTCGCGAGAGTAGATAATAGAAGCTCCGCTTTTTTATCGCGTGATAATTCTCTTATTTTTACACCCGCCAGACGAAGCCTGTGCTCGAGCAGCGAGAAGTAATCGCCAGAATTTCACTCGCAAGAACGCATTTCAATGCGGACAGTTCTTTCTTTGGTATGCAGTCGGCGACGCCATTTTATATTTTTGACATACGAGGCACCATAAATGCTAGTTTCGTTCGCATTCATCGTAACTAGATCTAGAAAAACTCCGTCAAGCGTAAAAGTTGGCTTGTATCCTTTATAATCAACGGCATATCTATATGGAACTCGATGCAAGAAAAGCCAATCTGCAACCAATTGTTCTTCTTTACTACGAACTTTATCGCGACAAAAAGTACTTTCCGAGACTTTTTGCTCAGACAATAAGGTATTTTTTAGAGTTTTGCGCAAAGATAAACGATTAATCTTAATGCGACTTGGATGACTATCAAAATTCCCTGGATTAAGTGGCGCGCTGAGTTGTAGAAATATAAAGTCAAATATTCTGTCTAGTAGAGTTGGATTTCTGCATTGCTTTTTAATCCATTTTTGTAAGAATTCTTCAGTTTCCTGCTCGGAGATGAGATTTTGCGGCCTGATTTCATTGAAATTTAAAATATTTTTTCCGAGCGAATGGAAGGTCCGAAATTCAACACCTTTAACACTACAGCGCTCGCGTAGCTCTTCAACTGTCTTTTTGGTAAAAGAAATCGCCAGGATTTCTTCGGGCTGGATGCCGAGACTGCCAACTAGATATTCGATCTTGGCGAGCAGACTCAAGGTCTTGCCGCTGCCGGCTGAGGCTAGAACTAGTTGCGCATCCTCGCAGGCGACTACTGCCTCGATTTGTTGCCGATCTAGGTCGCAGCCAGCCGCCTTCATACCTCGCCATTTAATACGGTACAGAAAGATTCAATTGCGAAATCGTCGCCAAAAATCAGCCAGGACATTTTGGTGTTTCATACTCATTTTGGGCAGGTATTTTTGCATGCTCTTAGCCTAGCGCAAGCAAAATTAAAATAAAAACATAAGCATAAAAATATCGCCCTCCGAAGAGAGCGATGATAAGGGGGATAGATCGCAGGAAAGATTAATTACCGATGCGATAAGATACTTCCGTGGTGTCGTAGTTGTCGAAGTAGATTGTTTCTACGCCGTCGACTTTAAAGCCACCGAAGATCTCGTAGTAGCCCAGCGCGAGGCGATGATTCTTGAGATTCTCTGCTACACAGGATTCGGTAACGACATCGCAAATCTTCGCCAAACATCTGGAGTAGTCTACGGCAGACTCGGCGCAAAGCGCCACGACAAGTGTGCCGCGGTAGCCAGAGCAGTCGCAGATACGCACGGCAAAGGTCGGAATGTGGCTCAATTCGAACTTAGTCTCCTCTGAGCCGACATAAGCTGACACATCCAATGCGCGATGAAACACATCCTCAAGCCCTTGCTTGAGGCGGTTAACGACATTGCGCGTATGTAAAATCGCAAGCGGACGCTCACGCTCGGATGCAGATTCACTTTCGAAGCTACCATCAACATACGCAACGGCGGCTCCGCCGTTGCCACGCATGTAGTCCACCAGGCTTGAAGCTAGTTTTTGCATGTCATCCATTTTAATGATTTCTTCCATATTTTGTACCTCCTTGAAATGCGGAAGAACCCCTTTTTAAGGTTCTTAGTCTTTTCGACTATTTTTTGCGCGAATAAAAAAGACGTCATGCGTCTTCTCTGTTCATCTTATAGCATAACATATTTTTATAACTTTTGCCAAACATGAGCGAAATATAAGTTCGGGTGATAAATTCTCGCCGATTTTACTTGCAAGCAGACGCATCTGTGCTATAATAGAGATATACAACTTGCGGGTTTAGCTCAGTTGTTAGAGCGCTTCCTTGCCAAGGAAGAGGTCGAGAGTTAGAGTCTCTTAACCCGCACCATAAGGTCCAATTTATCGTCTTCGGACGATTTTTTATTTCTCGCAACCTATAAAATGGACTAATTTTAGTGGTGTAAATTTTATTATTTGAATTAACGAAAAAATCCTTCAGGATATACATTAGCATTTGCTACAATTCTTTTTCGTTCAGGAGGAATTGCCATTTTTACCTCCTTGCAGTTCAATAGTTTAAGCTTTAAAAAGTAGGAAAGCGCTTATTTTTCGCTTCCCAGAGTTACTATTAGTTGCTATCTTTGCTTTAAAAGACGCGTCTCGTCTTACGACTTTACAAGGTATTCAAGTAAGCTCATTTGCTTGACTCAAATATATGATTTTCGTTTTGTATTCGGAAGACCAAAACAGGAGTTTTCCGATAATCTTGTCTCCTTATTGCTTTTTGTTTACGAGAGATGATTCTGGGATGTCTGGCATATCTTTTTGAAGTGTTCAACATAGCCTTGAAGATGATATAATTAAAGTGCTAAACATTCATAAGTTAATAAGTTTCGGAATAATACCGAATCTCGTTTCGAAGCATAAAATGCGGCCATGTGCGTTGCAGATTGAGCTTTGAGACTTGATTTGTGAATGTTTAGCGACACGTACGTGGTCGCATTTTTTATATGCAACGCCACTAAACCAACTTAACCAATATAAAAGGAGATCCCAATGGGAAAGAAGAACAAAATATTTAGCTTTATGTATAAGCATATGTTTCTAACAATAATACTTGGCGTACTATTAGTAGGCGCTATCTGTTTTTGCTTCTCCTCAGTAATTAAAGGGTTAAAATCTCATAGAAACTATGAATTATCATTCAGCCAAGACGAGTTCGTGTTTGACTGCAATACCTCCGATGGCTCTGAGTGTGCTCCTCGCATTGTTTCTGGGGATTTTTCAAAATATGACGATGTAACTGTAGTATATAGCGATATTCACGAGTGTTCAATAAATAGCAACAAATTCGAATGTGGAACGTACGGATATCGCTCACTATCAGATTATTACCAGACGAAAGAGTTCGATATGGCATTACTGCCCGACTCATTTGAAGAAACAATGAAAATATCGATTGTCGAAAAAACCGATGACCTTGTGCTGCATGAAGGCGAGACGTATTTGTCGAAGAATATAACAATTAAATTCAATTTATCTGACACCGATAAACGCCTCATTGCTAACCGTCAAAAAACCTGGCTATCCGAACAGGAGTCGAGTTCAACGAGCGACAATAGCAGTACTAGCAACGATAATAATTCATCCGCTACGTCGCCTGCAGATAACGCAAACTCATCTCAAACTGCAGATACGGGATGGAAAGAAACACTAGATGCTTATGAAAAATGGGTAGATAGTTATGTGGCATTTATGAAGAAATACAAAGATGCTAATCCATCAGACATGGCTTCGATGATAGGGGATTATTCCAAAATGTCGCAGGAACTAGTCGAATGGAGTGATAAAGTTAGCAAACTAGACGATAACTTATCGAGCGACGACTTAAAGTACTATCTCGAAGTTACTTCTCGCTGTGCTCAAAAAATGGCAGAAATAGCAAACTACTAAGAAAGGAGTAAGAATATGGAAAAATTTAAGGTTTGGCCAAGAATAGTTTGTCTCGTTAGTACGGGCGGCATGTTAGTTGGCTTGTTTCTTCCTTGGCTTGTCGCATCTGGTTTCGGAAGAGAAGAGACAATCAACGGCTTTGATAATTATTTTAATCCATCACAATGGATTTTACTCGGCATAGTCATATTAATCGCGTTGGTCTCAATCCTGGGCCTTGTAACTTCCAAGGCGCCTTTAATGAAGCTAGCAGGAGTACTTGGCGTATTGGCTGGGTTAATAGCAATTGGTGACATGACTTTAATCCTCTGCGGACAGTCAGTCCTTGGTTCAGCATCTTCAAGCTGGGGAATCGACCAAAAATTCAGCGTCGGTTATTATCTGACATTTGTTTCGGTCGCTATTCTTTTTATTTTCTCTATCGTGTCGCTGAAGACTAAAATCGTATTAAGTAGCAAGCATTCCAAAGAAGACGAATAAGTTAAGGAAAAATTACCGCTCTTTATACGAAGAGCGGTTTTTTATTGTAATCTTTTAAGGCACAGATATCTCACAGCATAACCTTGTCTTTTTGGTCTGGATTGACGATATGGATTTCAATCGGCTGACTAAACTAGCTATTTTCGACCTCTTTTTCTTCTGGCAACATATCAACAAGCCATTGAGCAGCTTTTTTAGCTCGCCCTCAAGAACCTTTTTAACCATTGCGCTTATAATCGCCTCCTTGACAACTTTAGACCTCTGTCGATTGATTGGAGCCTTAATTTCTGGATTTTTTACTTCAGAGATATCCTGATTAAGCACCCCCTCAATAATTGTTGATATTTTTTGAGCCAGCTTTTCTTCCGTTTTGTCTTCTTTCGTCAAAGCCTTTTTTGAATGGAACTAGATTATTTTGATTCATATTCCGATTCTATCTTCTTTTAATCTGCCACCCCCTCTCTCTATTTAAAGTCCTCTGCTTATTCATAGCCAGCCACTTATTGTAACGATCGGATAGAATATTAGACCACCTATCATACTCTTCATTAATTACTCCTAGAGAAATGTCACCGTTTTATCCGCTATATTATCTTGATTATTTAAAGTCTTAACCTTCGGCTGCACCACTTACGAAATTTACCCCACTCCAATAAGGAGTGTTTTTTATTAGGCCATGTAGATATAAAAATAACCCCGGAAGGCCGGGGCATTTTTTTAGGTGTCTAGACAGTGCCAGTACCCTTTTTCGAGATGGCGCATAATAGCAACATTGCTGCGCTTGCGAGTAATCTCAACTTCCCACTTCTGCGTATTGTTTTGAGATTCCTCACTAATACATTTTACTCCTGGGGCAATGTAGACCGTATCAATCTCGATATTCTCTGGAACAACCCACATACCAATAGTAGTTTTATCTGGCATCTCGGCAACAACGATTTTGTTCGTGACCCCACCCGGATCAAGATCAACTAAGTACTTCATGAAGGCCTTTGAGGCCGCATTACCACCAAATGAGCTAGTTGTAGTGTTATCGCCATTATTTACTGATTCAATTTTATAAGTAGAAGATGGCGGAACGTTATTATGATTGTGTTTCATAAAATCACGAACCGCAGCCGCAATGATGGCGGAATCTTGTCTGCGCTGAGTGTCGCGCTGACTTGCATTTAGTGATGGTAATGCAATAAATACCATCAAAAAGATAAGACCACCGATTGCAAGCACGAGCACTACCTCGATAATCGTGAATCCTTGTTTGTTTTTTCTCATTTATGCCCCTTCGCTAAAAAGCAGAAAGTTTAATATAATTTAAGTATAGCATAATGTTTATGCCTTTGCCGTTTCATACATCAAAAACTCCCCTAGATGGGGAGTTTTAGTTATTTCTCGTCGACAACTTCGGCTTCTTTGGCGGAAAGTTTTTTAGCCGCGGCTTTAGTTTTTCTCGTATCTCGTATGATAAATTCCTTCGCGTTTATGCATTCAAGCAGAACTGAGGCACCACCCGTGACCATATAGATACCAATAAAGACGCCAAGCACTGTAAAAGAAACAGCCGGCAAGAAGATAAAGAAAGTAGCACAAATCAGCGTAATAGTCGCATCGGCAATTAACCAGCCGAAGTTCGTTGCATTGAAAAAGCGAAGCTTCATTGCGAGTGCGAGTTTCTCGATACCGAGTAGTACTAGGTCGATCGCAATAATAATCGTAAACATTTTGACGGTAGCTTCGCTAGACATAGTCATCAAGAGGTAGCCAACAACGAGATTGAAGATACCGGAAATGAGCTTGCCCGTAAAGCGGAACAATGCCGGCGTTGTAAAGTATTCGACCAAGCGATAAACACCAAAAGCCACAATCATCATCGCAATTACGAGCGAGATTGTTGCAGCGAATTTCTCTGGTGCGACAAAACAAAGTGCACCGAGAATAATTAGAATTGTTCCGAGCACAAAGCCGATCCAACGCAAGCCACGGATGTGACTATTCCATGCTTTGACATATTCTTTGGCATAATCGTCGCCGAGTTTAAAAGACATTTTATTGCCCTCCTTTAAATCTATTTTAGCATAAGCATTATATATAAACAAAAAATGCCCGAAGGCAAACATAGTTTATTGGTGGGCGAAATGGGACTCGAACCCATAATCCGGTAAAGGAAGCAGATTTTAAGTCTGCCGCGTATACCAATTCCGCCACTCGCCCGCGAATCTTGATGTGGAGGCGCGTACCAGAGTTGCACTGGTCTACGAGGTTTTGCAGACCTCTGCGTAACTGCTCCGCCAACGCGCCATGGGATTATTATAGCATGGATTTTGGCGAGGTCGCATAAAAGACAGCGGATCGCGACTTTAGTATTTTTCGTAAATAAAAATATCCCCAAGGAGCCGGGGAGTATTTTTGTCTCATTTTATAAAATGACAAAGCTTTTTGAAGTAGCTCCGGCGACCTCTCAACTTGCCGTCCGAACTGCTT
>SAMEA104315433__coassemble_795_pt1 | contig 13688 bp, 11 predicted proteins | sample SAMEA104315433__metabat2_low_PE_020 | metagenome-assembled genome bin SAMEA104315433 (sample SAMEA104315433) | gut metagenome | biome: Monkey gut; feature: monkey-associated habitat; material: faeces | place: China | collected 2013
TTGCGATCTGCATCAAGGATGCGAACGCGAATGCTTTTACCTACGAGCGCATTAAGGCGCTGAAGGATTTCATCCTTATCAGAACCGCCAACACGTGGGTAGTGCTCGGCCGAAAGTTGAGAAACTGGCAAGAAGCCACGAATACCTTCGTATTCAACCAACAAACCGCCACGATTGGCGTCATATGGCTGAACCTCGATGATTTCGCCAGCATCGAGCTTGGCAGAGATCTCATCCCAACCCTTCTCTTTTACGGCTTTGCGAAGCGATAGCAATACCATGCCATCTTCCATTTCGGTATCGACAACACTTGCAGATACCTCGTCACCAACCTTAAGTTGACGACCAAATGCGACCTCACGGCGTGGAACCATACCAACACCACGAGCGCCAAGATCAATCAAGATCTCGTGTTTCTTGACTGACATTACGATACCATCGATAGTGTCGCCAAGAACAATAGGAGTTACTTCCTCTTGAGCAAGCAGCTCATCCATTGTAATTTTAGCTTTTTGGGCCATTCTTGTATTTTTCCTTTCGTTGGAGTTACTCATCATCTCTCAAGAAAACTAAATTCCTCAAAAAATAATGAGTAACCCCAAGCTACCCATTATTTTATGATATTTTCAAGATATAATCAAGTATCAGCAAAAACTTATGCTTTATGGCGTAGCTCGAAATTGTAAACTACTAATGCAGCCGCCATCGCCATTAGTACAAAACTTGGCAAGATATCCTCTGCACCAGTCTTTGGCATCTCAGTATTATCGCTTACTACTGGCGTCTCAACTGGCTTATCAGCCGCTGGTTTATCAGTTGAGTTTTCAGTCTTCTCGCTGTCTTTTTCTTCAGACTCGTCTTTCTTTTCGTCTTCACCAGCAATATATTCTGGTGTCGGATCTTGTACGATTGCTTCGTCATTTGGTTTCGGATCGCGCGCCAAAGTCACCGCAATCACGAGTCCCGCAATCACAATCACTGCCGCTAGCCCCGCAACCGCAGTCCTGCCCCAACGCTTATATTTCGCATTCACATCCATTTTTATAAACTCCTCTTTGCTCCATATTATACAACCTTTTCCACCTCTATAGAAGCATATGCAGTATCAATTTCTTATACATTTTCGCGTAACTGTTATAATAGACCTATGTATCTCTGTATTGACATTGGTGGCACCAAAACTCTCATTGCGCTCGTTAATTCTCAGGGCAAAATTCTCCACTCCATCAAGTTCGCCACTATTTTCAGTCAGACCGAATTCTATTCCAACCTCCTCATGCAAATCCGCGCCAATTTTACCACCAGCAGCCTCAAAGCTATTTCTGTCGCCATGCCCGGCATCGTTCATCACAACAAATGCATCTGGCTCGGCAACCTTCCTTGGCGCAATTTTAACCTCGCAAAACTCTTAACCGACGATTTCCATCTCCCCGTCTATATCGAAAACGACGCCAATCTCGCCGGCCTCGCCGAAGCTCGCAACTGTACTGGCTGTAGTCTTTATTTCACCTTCTCCACCGGCATTGGCGGCGCCGTCATCGAGAACGGCGAGCTTGTCAAAAAATATCGCGACTTCGAACCCGGCCACAATCTCTACGTCTATGAAGGCAAAGAAACTGAATGGGAAGATCTTGCTGCCGCCAGCGCTATCCGCGCCAAATACGATTGCTACGTTTCAGACATTACCGACCCTGCCGCATTTCGCGAAATCGTTACTCGTATGTTGCTTGGCCTTACTCCACTCACTGCTTCCATTAAGCCCGATCGCATTTTCTTCGGCGGCCCGCTCGGGCTAAATCTTAATCTTTATCGCAAAGAGCTCCGCACTCGCCTTGCCGCAGCCTTGCCTTCTCGCATCACTATGCCCCGTCTCATCACCGCCAAATATGACAATCTCTCTGTTATTTACGGATGCTACTATTATGCCAAAGAGCAAGAAAAACGCGCAAAATAGCCTTCTCGCGCGTCTTCGTGCTGATTATCCAAACCTCAAATTTCTTGCAGGCGAGCGTTTTTTATTTCATCCACCCACCACGATTTATTACGAAGTTAATTCCGACGATTATCTTTCCCTGCTTCATGAACTTGGCCACGCTCTTATTGACAAAACCGATTACAATCAAGACGTCGAGCTTCTCCAAATCGAATCCGCAGCCTGGGCCAAAGCCAAAGAACTCTGCGCAAAATATCATCTAACTTTCGACGAGGGCTATGCCGAAAGTCGCCTCGATAGCTACCGCGACCTCTTACATTACAACTCACTCTGTCCCAATTGCGGCCTCAACGGCTACGAAGACGAACATCAGACCTATCACTGCCCCCTTTGCGGCGCATCTTGGCAAGGCAAATATCAAGCCAAATGAAAAACTCCCCCGCATTCAGGGGAGTTTTTCAATAATTTTAATTTTTAGGCGTTTTTCTTAGCTTTACCGCGCTTCGAAATACGACCGCCTTTTGCACCAGCAATCTTTGCTAGCTCTGGGTTTGCTGCAAAGCCACCAGTGTGACCGTTGCGACCACCTTTACGACCGATTTCAGCGTAAAAGTCTTTGCCATATTTTGCTTTATTCGTGTTAGCAGCTTTCTGACCGCCAGCTTTTGTTCCTGCCATTTCTAGCTCCATTTCTGCCCACCATATAACCTTTATAAATTCCACCCCGTGACAACCTTAAAGTTATCACCTCCTCAGGTGCTTATGTCTATATTAGCATAATGCTTACCTTTTGTCAAGATGATTATTTTTATTTTTATTATATAATATACGAACACCCCTGTTAAATCCGCCAAAATGCCAACCAAAAAAATAACTCCCTACTTGGAGTTTATTGGTGGAGTGCGCTAGATCGGGACCTAGCGACACCCCATATAAAAAATGGTGGGGATATGTGGACTTGAACCACAGACCTCGTCATTATCAGTGACGCGCTCTAACCAGCTGAGCTATATCCCCTAGCTACTAGTTATTTTACTAAACTTACTCCGTATTTGCAAGCGCTTATGCCCTATTTTTTGCTATAATATATAACACATGTGGGAATTCAACATTGGCTGGTTTCTTGCCGGCATTGCAGCTATCGTAGCCGGCGCTCTTATTATCGTCTTTCATAAATGGATTGGCGACAACTTCGCAAGTGGCATGGTCTCTTACGGCAAAATCAAACTTTTCGGCCTCGCCGCTATCGGCATTGGTCTTCTCTTCATGACAAATCTCCACACTACTTTGCTCCGCCTCATCTTCCACATCATTATGCCAAGCAAATTCTAACTAAAAACCCGCCAGAGTGGCGGGATTTTTATAGCTTTATCGAGAAAGCGTTCGTGTCGCGAATTTCAGCACCCTTCGACTGATAAAATTCTACTGCACCCTGCTTCTTACCTTTTCCAGATGACGTAAATTCTAGCTTCTTGCAGCCTTTTCTACGTCCCCAGGCCAGGATTTCCTCCCAAAGTTTGCTTCCAACGCCTTTACCTTGGCATTTCGCCGACACTACAAAATCTTCTAGATACTCGCTTCGATCAATCAAAGGCCCCATCACGACCGATACAGTTGCCATACCGACTACCTCGCCCTCATCAATCGCTAACAGTACATCATGCCACGACGATTCAATCACGTCCTCAATCCACTCGCGCGAAATTGGCGCACCGTCATAGTTTTCACTTAGGTCCATTAGCAATTCGCCCATCGTTGCCGCCACGTCCGCATCATATTCCGTCATCGTTCCAATTTCTAGCATTTTCGTCTCCTTTTATTCTATTATCATATCACAACCACATTTAGTGTTAGCCTGTCCCGTTACTACACTAGAACATATTTTTCGCCCACAATTTTTAATCACAAGTAAATTTTACAACAACTTTTTTGCCATCTACCCCTGTTATTTTTGCATAACAATTTTGCTCAAAATCGCTTGACAACGCCAAACAAAAAGCTTATATTAAAAATAGCTTTTGTATCCATTCGCATTCATACAAAAGCCGCACCAATCAAAAACAAACATTTTTCAAAACACACACAAAACAAAAAAACAACAAAAAATACAGAAAACTCCAGTCCAAGCGTGGCAAAAATTACTCTCATCGTCACGACTTACAATCAATAGGGACTTGGAGTTTTTTGTTGCCCCACACTCGCATATAGCAAGCAACGAAAAATCCCGCCGCATCACGGCAGGATCTTTTTTAGCCTTTACTAATACACTATATGCTCATAGCCTCGCTCTTCGGCATATTTACATAGCTTCGCTTCGCTCTCACTCATCACCGGCTGACAATCTATCGTTCTACCATCCAGCATCATATCAAAGTCCGAATTCATACCACCATGCAAGAAAACAGCCCTAATTAGCCCCCACAAGGCCGCCAGAACGAAGATAATCACTACAGCTATAAAGATACCTTTATTCGCCTTCACGCGCACGTCTGCGCTCTTTTTCTGCTTCTTCATACCTCTATTATACACCCGCAAAACCTAAGCCAAAATGAAACAAAAACCACTAAAAAATCGCCCGTAGGCGATTTTAGTTTTAACAACTTAATTGTGCAATTAATTCATCGACAAGTCTGTGAAAGCTTATGTTGATCTGCCAAAGGCAGCATGTAATAGATTAAGCTTAATACCTATTACTTCAACCGACCTAGCTACAAGCAATTGCTCGCTTGCGCTTCATTCCTTCTCAAGAAAGGAGGTAATCCATCCGCACCTTCCGGTACGGATGCCTTGTTACGACTTAACCCCAATCATCTCCCCCACCTTAGGCCGCCGAAACGGACTTCGGGTGTTGGTGACTCTCATGGTTTGACGGGCGGTGTGTACAAGACCCGGGAACGTATTCACCGCAACATGCTGATTTGCGATTACTAGCGATTCCGACTTCAAGGAGGCGAGTTTCAGCCTCCTATCCGAACTGGGACCAGCTTTGGTGCGATTTGCTTCATCTCGCGACTTCGCTTCGCATTGTACTGGCCATTGTAGCGCGATTCTAGCCCAAGGCGTAAGGGAAATACTGACCTGACATCATCCCCTCCTTCCTCCTCGTTACCGGGGCAGTTTCAGCAGAAAAATCCAACTGCTGACAAGGGTTGCGCTCGTTGATGGACTTAACCAAACATCTCACGACACGAGCTGACGACGGCCATGCATCACCTGTCACAGAGTTCCCGAAGGCACAGTCTCCTTTCGGAGGCCTTCTCTGGATGTCAAGCCTTGGTAAGGTTTATCGTTTAGCATCGAATTAAAGATCACGCTCCACCGCTTGTGCGGGTCCCCGTCAATTCCTTTATGTTTTAATCTTGCGATCGTACTACACAGGCGGGATGCTTAACGCGTTAGCTTCGCTACGGAAGGGGTCGATACCCCCCACAGCTAGCATCCATCGTTTACGGCGTAGACTACCGGGGTATCTAATCCCGTTTGCTCCCTACGCTTTCGTGCCTTAGTGTCAGAAACGCCCCAGTAACCTGCCTACGCTATCGGTGTTCCTTCTAATATCTACGGATTTCACTCCTACACTAGAAATTCCAGTTACCCATGACGCTCTCGAGACGTCCAGTTTAGGTAATAGTCTGAATGGTTGAGCCACCAGATTTCACTACCTACTTAAACATCCACCTACGCAACTCTTTACGCCCAGTCACTCCGGATAATGCTCGGATCCTACGTATGACCGCGGCTGCTGGCACGTAGTTAGCCGATCCTTATTCATAAGTTACCATCATATTTCTCGCTTATAAAAGCAGTTTACAACCCGAAGGCCTTCATCCTGCACGCGGCGTTGCTCCATCAGGCTTTCGCCCATTGTGAAAGATTCCCTACTGCTGCCTCCCGTAGGAGTCTGGGCCGTGTCTCAGTCCCAGTCTGGATGATCATCCTCTCAAACCATCTAACGATCGTCGACTTGGTGAGCCGTTACCTCACCAACTATCTAATCGTACGCAGGCCAGTCCCAAACCGGATAAATCCTTTAATCCGAAGATCACATGCGGTATTAGCTACTCTTTCGAATAGTTATCCCTCAGTTTGGGGTCCGTTCCCACGCGTTACTCAGCCGTCCGCCGCTCGTCATCAGAATAGCAAGCTATTCCATGTTACCGCTCGACTTGCATGTATTAGGCACGCCGCCAGCATTCATCCTGAGCCAGGATCAAACTCTCCATAAAAATATATTGAATTTGAAAACTCAATTAAAAATAAATAAACTGACGATGATAAAAGTTCATAAAAGAACTTTCTTTAATTGCACAATCAAATTGTTAAAAAGCATTAAAAGTTCTTGCTCGTTCCACTTTTTCGTGTTTCCTCGCTTGAACTGTTCCTATATTAACGAATTTCAAAAAACTTTGCAAGGGTTTTTTAGGACTTTTTTTAAAAAAAGTCGACTTTTTTGCATTTCAAGCGTTTTGGAGTCCAAATCTTCACTAAAAAGGCCCAGAAACACCCGTTCTGAGCCTTTAGAACTACATAATCATACTCACTACAATCCCAATCAAGATTCCAATTACTCCACCCACAATCACTTGCGGAATCGTATGCCCCTCTACTACGCGCACTTTGCGATCTTTACGTTTGCTCTCCTCTGCCATTTGATTTAGTAGCTTTCCGTGTACACCCACCGCATAACGCACGTTTGTCGCATCATATATTACTATAGTCGCCATACAAGCCGCCAGCACGAAGATTCCCGACATAAAGCCATAATTAATACCAAGATATGTCGTTAGCGCCAAGAAACTTGCTGTATGCCCGCTCGGCATTCCGCCACTTCGCGTCGCTGCATCTAGAAATTCTCCAAAAGTCAACACTCGCTTCTTCTTTATAGTATCACCTACGAGTTTTCCTAGTTGCGCTACAAACCACCCCGAGACAAATGCGATTAGTCCCCCAATTCCTAACATATCCATATATACATTATATACCAAAAAAGATTCGGCCTCATTGGACCGAATCTTTTAGGCTAGCTATTTCTTTTTAGTAGCACTTTTTGTTGCTTTAGCTGGCTTTTCTGCCGCCTCTTCGGTTTCTTCCTCTTCTTCTGGAATAATACCGATTGACGCTACATAGTCGCCATCATTTAGCTTCATTACGCGTACACCCTGCGTTGCACGACCCAAGGTTGGAATATCTTTTACTGCCACGCGAATTGCTTGTCCGCTCGTCGACATCATGATAATTTCCTTCGCTGCTGGATCCAACGTATGTACTGCTGCGATTGGGCCAGTCTTGGCCGTCACTGCTGCTACTTTTACGCCCACGCCGCCACGTTTGTGTGGTGGGAAGTTAGTTGCAGCCGTCATCTTGCCATAACCCTTCGTCGCCATCACGATCAACTTTTGGTTATCCGGATCACTTACTACATCCATGCCCACGACTGTATCGTTTGGACGAAGCCTGACGCCACGTACGCCACGTGCCGCACGTCCCATTGGACGCACTTCTTTTTCATTAAAGCGCACTGCCTGGCCCGCCGAAGTCGAGATGATAATATCATTCTCACCTGTCGTACCACGCACCCAACGTAGCTCATCGCCATCATCAAGCTTAATCGTAATGAGGCCATTCGTACGAATATTCTCATAATCTTTCAAAGCCGTCTTCTTGATTGTGCCCTTGGTGGTCGCCATAAACAAGAAGCCATTTTCACCCGCTTCGCTACCCTGCTTAATTACCGCCGTAATCTTTTCGTCTGGATGCATACTAAGCAAGTTCACTGCCGCCGTCCCCTTCGCAATGAGTGATGATTGCGGGATTTCGTAAGCTTTAATACGGAATACGCGACCTTGCGATGTGAAGAATAGCAAGAAATCATGCGAGTTTGCCGTAATAATCGTATCGATTACGTCCTCTTCCTTGGTAGTCATACCACGACGACCTTTGCCGCCACGATTCTGCTTCTTGAAGTCACTCTGAAGCACGCGCTTGACATAACCTTGCGCTGTCAAGAGCACTACACTCTCTTCGTCTGGAATTAAATCTTCCTCAACGAATTTACCTAGCTCGTGGTTAATAATCTTGCTGCGCCTATCATCGCCAAACTTATCGCGCGCCGCAATAAGCTCTTCTTTCACTACGCGCAAAACTTCATTCTCGTCAGCCAAAATCGCTTCAAGTTTCTTAATCAGCTCATGTAATTCTTTGAGCTCATTCTCAATTTTATCGCGTTCTAGTCCTTGCAAGCGGCGAAGCTGCATAGCCAGAATCGCTGCAGCCTGCACTTCCGAAAGCCCGAATCGCTCCATCAAGCGTTTGTCGGCATCATCGTAACTTTCGCGAATCGTCTTAATCACCTCATCGATGTGATCAAGCGCAATTTTCAAACCTTCCAAGATATGCGCACGTTCTTTTGCCTTATTGAGGTCAAATTCCGTACGACGACGAATTACTTTTTGACGATGTTTAATAAATTCTGCAAGAATTTCTTTTAGCCCCATCACTTTTGGCTGAATTCCATCCACCAACGCCAAAACGTTATAATGGAAAGTTGTCTGAAGTCCCGTCATTTTATAGAGCTGGTTCAAAATCTTCTTCGGGAAAGCATCTTTCTTCAGTTCTACTACAATGCGAATCTTACCGCGCGCCGATTCATCACGCGCATCGGCAATGTGATCAAGTTTTTTCGCCAGCACTAACTCGCGCACTTTGTCAACAAAACCTTCTTTGCTCATGCCATATGGCACTTCGGTAATCACAATATTAAAGCGACCATTTTTACGCTCTTCAATATTCGCCACAGCGCGAATCGTCACCGAGCCGCGTCCAGTCTCATAGGCACGACGCATTGGCTCGCCACCATATACCTCAGCTCCAGTTGGAAAATCCGGACCTTTTACGTATTGCATCAATTCGTCCAGCGTAATATCTGGATTATCAATCTGCGCAACCGTCGCATCGACAACTTCGCGCAAGTTATGTGGCGGAATGTTCGTTGCCATACCAACCGCAATGCCCATCTGACCATTCAAAAGAATATTCGGAAGTGCTGACGGCAAAACTACTGGCTCTTTTTCGGTACCATCAAAGTTATCACGAAAATCTACTGTATTTTTATCGATATCCGACAAAAGCTCGCTACCAACTTTGTCCATACGAGCCTCGGTATAACGCGAAGCAGCTGGCTCATCGCCATCCATCGAACCAAAGTTACCCTGACCTTCCACCAAGGTATAACGCATCTTCCAAGATTGCGCCAAGTTTACCATTGCATCATAAATCGACGAATCGCCGTGCGGATGATATTTACCCATCACTTCACCAACAATACGCGCGGATTTCACAGTTGCATGTGGCGCTTTCCAACCATTTTTCTCCATCGCATAGAGAATACGGCGGTTTACTGGCTTCAAACCATCACGCACATCCGGCAAAGCGCGATCAATCAGCACCGACATCGAATAGCGCAAGAAGGAATTTTCCATCACGCCTTCAACTGTCAATTCTTCTACGCCATCTTCTGCACGTACGGCTTTTAGCCCGTCCACTTCAACAATTTCTTCGTTTTCGTTAATTTCCGCTTCGCCGACTTCCGCACCATACTCGCCCAAAGTCTCGTCAATGCCCTTGTCGTCATTTTTGTCGGAAACGCCACCAACTTTGCTCTCGTCGCGAGCGTCATCTTCTGGAATCTGATCTTTTTTATTCTTATCTGCCATATTTTATCCTCCTAGAAGTCCAAATCATCCAAATCAACCGTCGAAGCACGCGACTGAATAAAGTTTTTACGAAGTTCCGCTTCGCTACCCATCAATTTCGTAAAGATCGCATCAGCTTTTTCAGCATCTTCGATATTTACGCGAATCAAAGTACGGTTTTCTGGATTCATAGTCGTTTCCCAAAGTTGAGTTGCATCCATTTCGCCAAGACCCTTAAAGCGTTGCTGGGCCGTATATCCTGCCTGCTTAAAGCGCTCCGCCGTTTCATCAATCTTCACACCCGCTGCCTTGCGCTCTGCAATGCGCTGCGTCAAAGTCGATTCTAGCGCATCCTCATTATAAATATATTCAATTTTACGGTTACTTCCCGTACCCTTAATTAAGCCAAAGAGTGGTGGTTTTGCTAGATAGACGTGTCCCGCTTTAATCACTTCTGGCATATAACGGAAGAAGAACGTCAAAAGCAAAGTCGAGATATGTGCACCATCCACATCAGCATCCGTCATGAATACAATTTTGTAATAACGCAGACCATTAATATCAAATTGATCGCCAATGCCGACACCCAGCGCCTTAATCAAAGACACTAGCTCCGCATTTGCAAACATCTTATCAAGACGCGCACGTTCGGTGTTAAGCACTTTACCACGTAGTGGCAAAATTGCTTGGATTTTCGAATCACGCCCCTCCTTTGCCGAACCCGCCGCCGAGTTACCCTCTACAATAAAGAGCTCACATTGCGTGCGATCGCGTGACGAACAGTCAGCCAACTTCGAAGGCAAATTAAGCCCCTCAAATGCGCCTTTGCGAATTACATTATCGCGTGCTGCACGTGCCGCACGACGAGCGCGCGCCGCTAGCGTTGCTTTATTCACAATTTTCTTCGCGACTTCTGGATGTTCTTCAAGATAATATGAGAAATACTCATTCATTACCTTGTCGACATAACCACGCACTTCCGGATTACCTAGTTTATTCTTAGTCTGGCCTTCAAACTGTGGATCTGGCAACTTTACCAAAATTACCGCCGTGAGACCTTCCTTAATGTCATCGGCTGTAAGATTTTCTTCTTTTTCTTTCAGAAGATTATTCTTGCGCGCATAATCATTTATTGTGCGATTTAGTGCCGTACGAAAACCAACCACATGCGTGCCACCATCAGGCGTTAACACGTTGTTTGCAAATGGACGCAAGGTTTCAGCGTAAGAATCATTATATTGTACAGCGAGCTCTACGACACTATCTTCAATTGCCTTTTCAGCATAGAAAATATCATCAGCCAGTACTTCTTTGCCATTATTGAGTGTGCGCACATAGCTTTTAATACCGCCCTCAAAGTAGAAAGAGTCACTTTTACCAGTGCGCTCATCGCGTACCGTCGTCAAAATGCCCTTCGTAAGGTATGCTTGGTGGCGCAAATAATTTACCACCCAGTCATAATCAAAAGTTGTCGTTTCTTTAAAGATTTCCGGATCAGGATAGAAAGTAATACTCGTACCATGTTTTTCAGATTTGCCCGTTACCGCAAATGGCACTACCGTGCGACCTGTATTAAATTCAATGTGGTGCGTTTTGCCATCTTTGTAAACCTCAGCAATCATCTTCGTAGACAATGCGTTCACTACTGACGAACCAACACCATGCAAACCACTGGATACTTTATATCCACCACCACCAAATTTACCACCGGCGTGAAGCACCGTTAATACCGTTTCGAGTGCGGACATTTTTGTTTTTGGATGTAGGTCTACTGGAATACCACGACCATTATCATCAACTCTACAACCGCCATCTGCCAACAAAGTGACATCCACGCGTGTTGCATAGCCAGCAATCGCTTCATCAATCGAGTTATCAGCGATTTCCTTAATCAGGTGATGTAGGCCTGCATATCCAGTCGAGCCAATATACATACCTGGACGCTTGCGAACTGGTTCTAGTCCTTCCAGAACTTGAATTTCGGACGCATTATACTCTTCGTCAGCCCCACCGGCTTTACCTGTTGCAGCCATAGAAATACTTACCTCAACTTTGTTAATATCTACATATATCTTACTACTTTGAACACATTTTTTCAAGAGTAAATGCGATTTTTGCCCCCTAGAATCGCCTCTAAGCCCTGTCTAGCCCCAAACACGGCTTCCTACCCATGCCAGCACGAAAAAGAGCGCTTTTTGCGCCCTTTCCTTATCGCCATCTTAAAACCGTGCCGTCATCTTCTTGGCGAACTTGCACTCCAGGTGTCGTTTGTGTAGGTTGCGTAGGTTGCGCAACTTGCTGATTTGCTAAAGCTTCCGCCCTACGCTCAGCTCGTGCCTCGCGCGCTCGCGTTCTATCCGCCGCATCATGGTGAATCGAGAATACTGTCGGGTCTTTTGGCGGTTCTGGTTGCGTTGACGCTGCTTTTTTCGCATCTTCGGCTACTTTATTTTCAGCCGCTCTTTGTGTCCAAGTCGAACCTGTATTTATCGTCTGCGTCGTTGCGCCTTTTTCACGCTGATCTTGCTCCATCGCCGCTTTCTTTTCTAGCCATACATCCAAGAAATTCTTTTTTGGCGCCTCAGGCTTTTTCTCAGCTGGCTTCGTCACTGGCTTTGCTGGCGTCGCGTTAAGGCTCGCCATTGCACTTGCCGTGCTTTCTGCTTGTCTTGGCATTGCTGAAGCTGGTGCCATTACTGGTGCAGTCGCCATCGCTGGTGCAACTGGCTTTGACGACGTATCGGCAAGGCGCGCCTCAATCTCACGTTCAACGTCTTCACGCGGACGCCCATATTTGCTCGACGCATAAACCTTCATGCGCTCCATCAGCTCATTACTACTCTCGCCCATTGGCGGCAAAAGTTTCATCGTAAACGGCGAAGTTGGCATATCGAACATCATTACCGTTGCAATTGCGGAATAATTTGGCATTGCATGCAAGTCCTCTGCATTAAAGACCGGCGCAAAAGCCTTCTCCATCAATTCCGCGTCCGTCACACCCAAACGACCCGACATAATCGTACCAACGTTACCAAGAATCGCCTCACGAATCTTATCTGTCAACTGCGTCATAAACTGGTTAGCAAGCACCAAGTTCAAACGATATTTACGGGCTTCCGATAGGATAGACTCAAAGCTTTCAGTTGAGAAGTTCTGAAACTCATCCACAAACAGACAGAAATCCTGACGATCATCTTCTGCCGTATCTGCACGACTCATAGCCGCCGCCTGAAACTTCATTACGAAAATCATACCGAGCAACTTCGCATTTAGCTCACCCGTCTTGCCCTTCGACAAGTTAATTAGCAAAATCTTCTTATTATCCATGATTTCGCGTATATTAAAGCCAGATTTAGTCTGACCCAAAATATTACGCATCATTTTATTGCTAAGGAACGGTCCCCATTTCGAGACAAACCAGCTCGTTACTTCACCCGCATCATTACTCTTCTGTGAAGCTGGAAATTCCTTCGTCCAATAATCGTAAACTGTTTTATCGGTCACATATTTTAGTTTCGACTTGACAAATTCTGGATCCGTAAAACAACGCGGCACATCAATAAAAGTTCCCCCATTCGGATCGCTCATCAAAAGCAACGCTGCATTGCGGAACATATGCTGCGCACGTGCGCCGAAAATACCCTGGTTTCCTGGATCATACAAAGAAACCAACATATTAATCGCTTCCTGAACGATAAAATCCTTCTGGTCCTCAGTCTGAAACTCAAACATGTTCATACCGACCGGCTGCTCCATATTGCCCGGCTCGAAGTAGATTACATCATCCATGCGCTCTGGCGGCACTTTGCTCATCAAAAGTTCCGTCGCATCGCCATGCGGATCAATAAACGCAAAGCCGCGCCCATCGCACATATCCTGATACGCAATATTAGTAAGCAAAATAGACTTACCCATACCAGTAGCACCAATCACATATGTGTGGCGACGACGGTCTTTCGTGCGAAGGCGAATTACTTTCTTTTCGCCGCGGAATTCATTTACGCCAAGAATCACACCCTCGTCTGCCAATTTTGCTGGACCATCCACTTGTTTGGTTGCTTGGC
>SAMEA104315433__coassemble_845_pt1 | contig 13195 bp, 10 predicted proteins | sample SAMEA104315433__metabat2_low_PE_020 | metagenome-assembled genome bin SAMEA104315433 (sample SAMEA104315433) | gut metagenome | biome: Monkey gut; feature: monkey-associated habitat; material: faeces | place: China | collected 2013
TGGAGACGCGGCGTCTTATCGACAAGCCAATTAAGATTGCGACGCGTATAATCGATCATCTTCTCAGATAAATCGGTGCCGTAAACGCTATAAGAATCGAGCATAGCTTCTTGCAAAACAACACCGGTGCCACAGAAAGGATCGAGTAAAACGCCGGATTTGGCGCCGCTAGTTGCGAGATTTATGAGAATTTGGGCGAGTTTTGGCGGTAGCATGCCAACAAAAGCGTCACGAGCAGGGCGAGCTTGGTCGCGGTGAGCGTAGGCAGTGATATTTTGGGCGCCAACGGAGGTAGCGATATAATCGCCATAAAGGATAATCTCGACGCGATTTGGCTTATTGCCGAGCTGATTGTGATGAGCAGTGGCGCTGGAAATGGTGGCAGAATCTTTGTTTGGTACGAGACGGACGGAACGACCATGGCGGGCGAGGAGGCTCTTATGCTTCATGGCGAGCTTCCAGGTGTTTTTGGCATTAGCTTTGGCGGAATAATCAGAAAAACCGAGTGTAATTTTGCCGTCGGGGAGGCTAAAGAGATAATCGGTGAGTTTTTCCTCGAGTACGCGGGCGCATTTGATACTGCCGCCGATGCGAGCAAGGTTTGGCTCAATGTCGGACGAGACTAGAGCAATGCTAGGCGCGAGGCGTTGAACGTTGGAACTACCAAAAAGCGCCTCGAGTTCAACGAGTGATAGCTGTGGCTCGCGGCCTAGTATAAAAAGATACTTCATATGCTATAATTATATAATATGGACAAGTTTAAGAAAATCCTAAGCGTAATTACGCTAGTCTTGGTGGGCGTGATTGCTTATGGAGCATTTACTTCGGAGACCGTGATTGACGGTCAAAATATGACGATGATTCAGGCGACTTGGGAGGCTTTTAAGTCGATGAATATCTGGGTGCTTCTGGTGTTGATACCAGAGCAGGTCTTAATGTACTATGCGGCGGGGCAGATTTACTTTGCGTTCTTGCGCCAGCGCAAAGGTTTTACAATTTCGACGCCAAAACTTACGAGGATTTCGCTAGAGATTAACTTTGTAAACCACGCTATTCCAAGTGGCGGCGTATCTGGTCTTGCGTATCTGGTTTGGCGTCTCAAAGAGATGCGTATTACGGCGGGGCAGATTAGTTTTATTCATGTGCTACGCTATGCAATTTGTGCTTTGGCGAATACTTTGCAGACTTGGATTGCGATTATTGTCGTGATTGCGACTGGTGTGATGGCGGCGAATGGCGAGTGGGCGCTGTTGCTAGCTGGCGCAGTGGCACTGGGTATTGAAGCGGTAGTTCTTGTGGCATGGCTGATTGTGCGTAAGCAAAAGAATGTTGATTGGTTATCTGATAACGCCGTAAAGATTATTAATCGCATCGTGCGTAAGCTGACGCATGGGAAAAAGCGCAAGTTCCTGAAAGAAGACACGGTGGCAAATTTCTTTGCGGATTTGCGCAATTATTATCTGAGAATTATGCGCAACAAGAAGACTCTATGGAAACCAGTGATTTGGGGCATGTTCTACTCGTTCTTGGAACTAGCAACTTACTGGGTAGTGGGTTGTGCGTTGGGGCACCCAGAAATTTTGCCACAAATTATGATTGCTGAAGGCGTTGCTTCGGTAGTTGGCACAGTAATGGTGACTCCTGGTGGTGTCGGTGGTTATGAAGGCGCAATGATTGCAATTATGGTAGCGACTGGAGTGGATCTCAATATTGCAACAATTACAGTGGTAGTGACGCGTGTTTGCGTGTTGATTGGTACGATTGTGACGGGCTATCCATTCTACCAAGCTGCATTATTGTCTCGTAAAGATAAATTCGTAGCACCGGAAGAAGGCGAAACGATTTCAGATTAGTATGACTGAACAGGTAGTTTATAGCGTTCAGGATTTTCAGGCGGTTTGTAACCAGATAATGGAGACCGCCTTTTCTGGCGTGATAGTTGAAGGTGAAGTGGCAAGCTTCAAAGAAAATCAGGGAAAGTACATCTTTTTCGATCTTAAAGAAGGCGATGCGAGCGTGGGCTGTTTTATGATGAAGTTTGCGTTGCGTTTTCCGGTGAAGGACGGTATGAAAGTGCGAGTGCGAGCGGTGCCAAAGCTAACAAAATGGGGTAAGTTTTCACTGACAGTGCAAGCAATCGTGCCGGTGGGTGAAGGCGATATTAAAAAGAGTTTTGAGCTGTTAAAAAAGAAGCTAACGGCGGAAGGATTATTTGCGCCGGAGAAGAAACGCCCGATTCCGGCAAATCTAACGAAGATAGGCGTGATTTCGAGCACGCAAGCGGCGGGCTATGCAGATTTTTGTAAGATTTTGAATGAGCGTTGGGGTGGACTTTCGGTGTCGGTGGCGCATACACAAGTGCAGGGCATGGTGGCAGCCGATCAAATAATTAAAGCGCTGAATTATTTTAACGAGCGTGGCGAAGTGCAGATTATTGCGATTATTCGTGGTGGTGGTAGCGCGGATGATCTTGCAGTATTTAATGATGAAGCGTTGGTGCGTGCGGTAGCGGCAAGTAAAATACCGGTAATTACGGGTATCGGGCATGAAATTGATACGAGTTTGTGTGATCTTGCGGCGGATATTGTGGCGAGTACGCCAAGTAATGTGGCGCAAATGTTGACGCGCGATAAGAAAGAAATCATTAATGCTGTGCGAAATGATATAATTCGAACACAAAAATTGTTCAATTTACGAATAGATGAAAAGATTCGTCGTAACAGAGAAGAATTGACGCAAATTGAACAAAATATTGTTGTTAAAATTACAACGGAGTTGACGCAAATTCAAAGTATTATGCAAAGACTTGCAGAAATGGATCCTGAAAAAGTATTAAAACGCGGATATGCGATATTAGCAGGCGAAATTAAGCAAGGAAGTGTTGTTAAAATTACAACAGAGACGCAGAATTTGGAAGCGGAAATTAAGAAAATTGAGGAGCGAAACAATGGCTAAAGAGACAATTAATGAAAAAATCGAAAAATTGCAAAATGGCATGGCTTGGTTTGATTCGGAAGACTTTAAACTTGAAGAGGCAAGCGCAAAATATAAGGATTTGGCAAAATTAGCGACTGAAATTGAGTCGGATTTGAATGAGCTCAAGAACGAAATCAATGTGATCGCTGAGGATTTTAGTAAATAAGTCGCTTGCGAAAAAGCATAAGCTAAAATATAATCAAAGTATGGACCAGAATTCTATGATGGGCAGCATGCCAATGCCGCAACCACAAGGCGGAATGATGAATAATGGCGCTCCGATGGGCGCTGGTGCTAATGGAATGCCAAACGGTATGCCGCAAGCGCAACCGATGCCGATGGGTGGTGGCCAGCCAATGCCAGCTCCAGCTCCTGCGATGGCGGGTGCTCCAGTTCCTCCACCAATGCCGGCTCAAAAGAAAAGCTCGGTGAGCGAGATTGTGCTTCTCGTTGTGGTTTGTCTAATTGCGGCAGTGGCAATTGTAGCGGCAGTCTATTTCTTTATGCAATGGAATGATCTTAACAACAACTTCGAAAGCCGCGTGGCGCAAGAAAAGTCTGAGGCTGAGGCAGCACAGATGAAGGCGGACGAGGAACGCTTCCAGGAAGAGCGCAAATCGCCATATTCGCCTTTTAGTGGCCCAGATGATTACGGTGCAATTTACTTTGAATATCCAAAGACTTGGGATGTTTACGTATCAAAAGACGGCACTAAGGGCGATTATGAAGCCTACTTTGCGGCCGGTTCGGTGCCTTCAGTAACCGATACGGAGAACTCGCGTTATGCTTTACGCTTCTTAATTAAAAATCAGTCGCTTGATACAGTCCAGCGCCAGTACGATACTTTAGTGAATAACGGTCAACTTAGTGCGAGAAACTACACGGTTGGTAGTATTTCAGGAACGCTATTCACGGGTATGATTACAAAGTCTATCAATGGTCAAGTGTTCTTGGCGAAGATTAACGATAAAACTTTGGTGATGCAGACTGACTCGACGGCGCATTTTGAAACGGATTTTGCAAATGTGCTATCGAAACTACGACGCGGTGGCAATTAAAGATTAGCTACGAGATTTTAAAGAGCTGACGCTTGGGCTTCAGCTCTTTTTGGTGGTAAGATAAAAGTAATGGAAAGCGAGGTATTTGGAACTGGCTCGAGTGCAGTGGTGGTGGCGCACGAATTGAAAGCTCCGCTGGCGCTGATGCGGCAGTTGGCTTTGTCGATAGAGCTGGAAAACGACCTTGCGGGCGCACAAAAAGTGAGTGAGCAAATCGTGGCGACGTCGGAGCGAGCGCTAAGACAAGTGAATGATCTTACGAAAGTGGCGCGACTTGAAGATGCAATGTTTGAGATGGAACCGGTAAATCCGCGCGTGGTGTGCGATGAGGTTTTGGCTGAATTGTGGAAGTATTTTAGATTTAATCGTAGGGAGCTAAGCATTGAATATAAGAATAAGCGCAAACTAGTGGTGGGGAATCGTCAGCTGCTATTTTCGGTGGTGTATAATTTTTGCTTGAATGCAATGAATTACGGTGGCGAAGAACTGCCGAGTCGAGTAATTGTACGAGATTTGCAAGGAAATAAAGTGCGCGTAGAGGTACGTGATTATGGACCGGCAGTACCGACGAAGATTTGGCGTCAGATTAAGGATGGAATTGTGAAACAGCCGGTGGATATTGCGATGCGCCCGGGCTCGAGTGGACTGGGGCTTTATATTGCGGCGAAGTTTGCGAAATATATGCAAAGTGATTTTGGACTGATTAGGCATCGTGATGGAACGAGTTTTTATATAGATTTGCCGGTAAGCGGACAGTTGAGTTTTCTATGATCTATGTAATTGAAGATGACAGGGGCTGGGAGGATTATTATCGTCGAATTTTGCGCGAGTTTACGTTGAAATTTTTTCATGATGGCGTGGCGGCGATGGCGGAAATGGACACGGAGGTTCCGGACCTAGTGATTTTGGATATTTTGCTGACTGGCCCGACGGGTTTTGCGGTACTAAATGAGATGCGAAGTTATCCGGAACTAGTGAATGTGCCAGTGATAATTGTGAGTTCGGTAAAAATGCCAGAAGAGGACGCCGTGGCGCTAAAACAGTATGGGATTGTGACGAGCCTTGATAAGGCGGAAATGACGCCAAAAGAACTACTTATGCGTGTGAAGGAGGCGATGCGTGGCTAAGTCGATGAGAATGCCATCTAGCTCGTCAAATCCGCGGGATTTAAGGATGCGAGCGATAGTTCTAAGACGCACGGATTATGGTGAGGCGGATAGGATCTTGCAACTTTTGACGCCGCTTGGGAAGCAGAGCGTAATTGCGCGTGGAGTAAGGCGCGAGAAGTCGAAGCTAGCGGGCGGAATTGAGCTTTTCTCGGTGTCGGAAGTGCTGATTCATAAAGGAAAATCATCAGACTTAGGGATCCTCACGGGCGCGAAGCTGGTGGAGTATTTTGATGCCTTTGTAAAAGATATAGAACTGTTAGAGCTAGGTGGCGCAATGATGCGAAGCGTGAATGCGCGAGCTGAACAGGTGGAGTCGTCGGAGTTTTTTACGATTTTGGAACAGGCGCTAAAATGTATGCAAAAACATGCAGGCGAGAAAACGCGCTGGATGGATGTGCTGCGTGCGTGGTGGGGGATAAACCTGACGCGGGTGGCGGGTGAAGAAGCAAATTTTCAATATGATACGGATGGCGAGAAGCTAAAACCGGATTTACGCTACTATTGGGATGAAGAAAATGCGGCGCTAGCGAAGGTACAGAACGGGCGTATCGGAGTGGATCATATTAAATTGTTGCGCATTATGGAGCGGATGCCAGTAGAGTTGGCGCTGCGAGTGCAGAATGCGGATGAGTTGATAGACGAGGTGCTATACGTGGCGCGCTGCGTTGAGCGAAGTACGGCGATAGTGTGATATAATAAGAGGAATATGGCAAGAATGGAAGACATCGTTAGCCTATGCAAACGCCGCGGATTTATCTGGCAGGGAAGCGACGTTTATGGCGGTATGGCCGGCACGTGGGATTTTGGACCCCTCGGCACTACTCTCAAGAAAAAAGTCACTGACGCATGGTGGAAATATTGGGTTGAAGATCGCGAAGACATGTTTGGTGTCGATGCGGCGATTATTATGAACCCAAATGTTTGGCGTGCTTCGGGTCACACTGAGACTTTCAATGATCCATTGATTGAGTGTAAAGAGTGCCACAACCGTTTTCGCGCAGATAAGCTTGGTGACTTCCCAGCCAGCGTGACGCGTGAGCAAATTGAGGCGGCCGGTGTTAAATGTCCAAAATGCGGCAAGATGAACTGGTCGGAGATTCGCCAGTTTAATGGTATGTTCCAGACTGCGGTAGGTGTAGATGAGGGCAACATTGCATATCTACGTCCAGAGACGGCACAGGGTATTTTTACGAACTATAAAAACGTAGTTGATACGATTTATCCAGATTTGCCGTTTGGTATTGCGCAGTATGGTAAGGCGTTCCGTAATGAAATTTCGCCGCGCGACTTTATTTTCCGCTCGCGCGAGTTTTCGCAGATGGAGATTGAATACTTTATCGATCCAGAGAACTGGGAAGCGGAGTTTGATAAAATTATGGGCGAGTGCCATGACTTCCTCGAGAACAAGATGGGGCTAAAGCCTGAAAACGTGCACGAGCTAGATGTGCCGGCAGAGGATCGCGCGCACTACTCAAAACGTACGATCGACATTGAGTTTGACTATCCGATAGGTTGTGAAGAATTGATGGGAATTGCTTATCGTACAGACTTTGACCTTGGCAATATTCAACGCGAGAGTGGTAAGAACATGGAATATATTGTCAAAGGTAGCGACAAGCGTTTTGTGCCACATGTAATCGAGCCTTCGATTGGTGTAGAGCGCCTCGTGATGGCAATTTTGACCACCGCTTATACTGAAGATGAGATAAATGGCGAAAAGCGCATCGTATTGGCACTCCCTGAAGATTTGGCGCCATATCGTTTCTGCGTATCGCCACTTCTTAAGAATAAGCCAGAGCTTGTCGGGAAGGCGCGTGAGGTTTATGCTACTTTGCGTGCGAAATATGGCAACGTGACTTGGGATGATAGCGGAAACATTGGTAAGCGCTATCGCAAGCAAGACGAAATCGGTACGCCAAAGTGTGTCGTGATTGATTTTGATACACTGGAAGACGGAACTGTGACGGTAAGAGATAGGGATACGACCGAGCAGGTTCGTGTGAAGATCGAAGAGCTATAATAGCTTCACAAAAATAACCTCCACTCACTACGGAATAGCCGTTCGTGGAGGTATTTTTGTTGGAGCTTAGAATAGTGGGGCAGATGCCAAAAGAGGCGATGAAATTTTAGAGACGGGTGTATTTTTCTTGTGTTAGGATATAGATAAGGGTTAAATTATGATTATCTATTCTGGGAATAAAATTGACTTTATGGAGAGTGTCGCAAATGACACGATAACGATTGATATTGAGCGAAATATTTTAGAGAAAATGCATCGTAAAACAGGCGAAGCAGAGCTTAGATCTTGGACAAATTCGCTTAAATATATGTATATTGCATTGAATAGTAATACAATTCCGGAAGATGCTGGAATTGCGATTGAATATAATATTCCGCCGACTGGTAAGCGGGTCGATTTTATGATTTCTGGTTACGATGAGAGCAATAATGGAAATATCGTAATTATTGAGCTAAAACAATGGGATAAGATTACGCCAGTAGAAGGGCAAGAGGCAATTGTGCGAACGTTTGTAGCGGGCGCTAATCGCGATGTTGCGCATCCATCTTATCAGGCTTGGTCGTATGCGACATTGATTAATGATTATAATTCTACCGTACAGGAGAGCTCAGTGAATTTGTATCCTTGCGCTTATTTGCATAATTATTTGCGCAAAGGTGAAGTGGATCCAATCGATGCGCCGCAATACGGCTATTGGACGGAGCGAGCGCCGGTTTTCTCGATGGGCGATATGAGTAAAATTCGCGCTTATATCGAGAAGTTAATTAAACGAGGCGATAATCAAAATCTGATTTTCGATATTGATCATGGCAAAATCCGTCCTTCAAAAAAGTTGCAAGACGTAATTGCTAGTATTCTGAAGTCTAATGATGAGTTTACGTTAATAGATGAGCAAAAAGTCGTCTATGAGAATGCTTTGATGTGGGCGAAAGAGTCGATGCGCGATGGCCAAAAACGCGTGATTGTGGTCGAAGGTGGGCCTGGCACGGGGAAAACCGTGGTGGCTATAAATTTGCTTGCAAAGTTAACTAATGCAGGACAATATGTGCAATATACTTCAAAGAACAGTGCGCCGCGCGCAGTATATAAAGAAAAATTGCGTGGCGAAATTAAAAGCGCAAGTATAGATAATCTTTTTGTAAGTCCCGGTTCATATGTAGATGTTCCAAAAAATTGCGTAGATACAATAATTGTTGATGAGGCGCATCGCTTAAATGACAAATCTGGCATGTTTAGAAATCTTGGCGAGAATCAAATTAAGGAAATAATTAACGCTTCTAAGTGCGCAATTTTCTTTATTGATGAAAGCCAGCGAGTAACGACTTATGATATTGGTAGTATTGATGAAATTGAGAAGTGGGCAAATGTCGCGGGCGCAGTCATACATAAGACTGAGCTAATTTCTCAATTTCGTTGTAATGGTTCGGACGGTTATTTGGCATGGTTAGATGATGTACTGGAGATTCGCGAGACGGCAAATTATAGCCTAGAAGGCATTGATTATGATATTAGAATTTTGAATACGCCAAACGAGGTGCGCGAACTTATTAAAATGCGAAATGCAGAAAAAGGTTCAGCACGCATACTGGCGGGGTATTGTTGGGAGTGGCCAAAAGCATCGAGAAGCGATTCGAATTCGCCAAATATTGTAATTGGCAATGATTTTGCAATGAGCTGGAACCTTGATGGTGGCAGAACTTATGCGACTGATCCTAACTCCATTAATGAAGTAGGATGTATTCATACGACGCAGGGGCTTGAATTTGATTATGTGGGCGTAATAATTGGCGAGGATATGCGATATGAAGGTGGGCGTATTGTGACTGATTTTACGCGTAGGGCAAAAACCGATCAATCGTTGAAGGATATAAAGTCACTATATAAAGAAGACCCTGCAAAAGCGGAAGCGATTGCTGATGAAATTATTAAAAATACTTATCGCACTTTGATGACGCGTGGCATGAAGGGTTGCTATGTGTATTGTTGTGATGAGAGGCTGGCTGAGTATTTAAAGAGGAGATTAAGAGACATCTAATACTTCTTCTTCGATGAGTTTTAGCTCATTTATGAATGGGCTACGATTAGTGACATCTTTACTGAGGCAGAGTGTAACCTCGTTTTTAGTGCGAGTGAGCGCAACATAAAAGACGCGGCGCTCCTCGGCATATTCTATTGGCTCTTTGATTGGCTCTTCGGAGATTGCAGTATCAATCCAGTAGACTGGGTATTTATTAGGGAAGGATTTATCGAGTCCGAGAAGATATGTATGGTCTGTAGTTAGACCCTTGGACTTATGGATAGTCATGGCATTGACGGTAAAATCTGGATCATACCATGCATTGAGTTTTTTGTATATATCGGTATTTTGGAAGGCAATCTCGAGATTTCGTGGTGATTTTAATCTTAGCTCTTGACCAATTCCATTAGTAAAGAACTTAATCAATTCGAAGATTCCATAGGATGAGGTGAGTGCTTTTAAGTCCTTATTCTTGCGTGCTAGGAGCGTAATACTGTCGTTGGGATATTTATGATGAACTCTAATAATGTCGCAGTAGAGTTTCTTGGTAAGCTCGCCGTAGCTTTTGTAGGTGAGTTGATGAAAGGGAATTGGATTATCTTTTGGCGAGGTAAGTCCCTTTTTAATTTGAAAATCATTGCGCATGATGAATTTACCCGAGCAGTCAATAAGCTGTTGAGCATTGCGGTAAGTGTGAGTAATATAGAAGAGCTTTGAGCCTGGAAAGAACTTTTGGAATTCGATAATATAGTCTATTCTAGAACCCGCGAAAGAATAAATGGTTTGCCAATCGTCGCCAACAGCGATAAGATTGGCGTCGGAATTTTTGATTGTTTCTTTTGCGAGTGCATAACGTTCAAATGAGATATCCTGATACTCGTCGATAATAATGTATTTAAAATTATCTTGTGTAAACTTTCGGCCATAATAGAGAAGGTCGAAATAGTCGTAATATTGAACGTCTTTACGACTATGGAGATAGTTTTCATAGTATTGGTAAAAGTCAGAAATATAATCGAGCTGTTTGTTTGCGATAGTCTGGTCGTAATCTACCATCGAGCTACTGATGTAATTATTTAGGAATTCAAAATAATCATCGCGATGCTTTGAAGACTTGATTGTTTTGACTCTATCTGTGAAGAATTTTTGGACATTAAAGAATTCAGCGGATTTATTACGCAATAAATATGTACGATAAATATCTTCAGGGGAACGCGACTCTAATTTAGCGCCAAATCTTTCCATTAGTTCTTTAGCAAGCGTGGCGATAATATTTTGATGAGGCTTGTTATCTAGCGCAATAAAGTTTGTGTGATTTTTGGCGTGATATTCTTCTTTAAGGCGACGATTCTTCTCATAAGTTGGATTGTTCTCGTTGAAGTTAAAATTTGATAGTCCAAAATATTCAATATAAACAGTTTCGCCGCCAATATTTAGGGTAAAATCCGGGCGATAGACGCGATTGTCGGCGACGACTTCGCTATATACTTTTTCGTATTCATATTCGATGCTATTGCGGTAGAGAAAGTTAGCGATGAGGGCTTCGCCACGTGATTTTACGAACTCCCCTAATAACGTGGTGGGCTGTTCTTTATTGGCATTAGCTTCTTCTAGACGATTTAGTTTGGCTATAATTTCGCGTTCTTCAGTGTGAGCAACTTTGTGTTCGACATAGGCGGGAAAATATTCGTCAAAGTTGCGGTAGCTTTGATAATTCTCGAGCAAGAAGTTGCCGTATAGTGTATTGTTGCTTTGAATAACATTGTTATTAAAACAGTTTATAAACTTTTCAAGATTACTTGGGCTGTCATAAATTTTTTCGCGGAAATAATCAACAAAAATACGATTAATAAGATTTTCGTCGGCAATAATATGCTTGGCGCTTTTATCTTTTTGTCTAATATTGCGATAGCCGAGTGAGTGAAAAGTAGTGATATCGGCAGGAATACCGAGATCGATATTGATGCGCTCGCGAAGTTCATTGACGGCGTTGCGAGTGTAGCTAAGTACGAGGATATCGTCGGGATTAACGCTCTTTTTGTCAACGAGATATTTGACTTTTGCGGCAACAGTAGTAGTTTTACCAGTACCGGCACCTGCAATGATGAGAGAATATTTCTCGTCGGCAATGACAGCAGTGAGCTGCTGCTCGTCGAGCCTTACTTTGGGGTCAATGTCTTGATAAATTGTCTCAAAATAAGACTTATTTGAGTCATAGATGTTACGAATAACCTCGGAATTATAGTCTTCAAGATCGAAGCCGTGATTGAGGGTTGATTTTAGCTGACTGCTGATATTTTGAAAAAGAAAGGTGGAGATGTATTCGTGCTTTGCAAGCTTGTTGCGAAATATGTCGTCAAAATCTTGCCCATCCTTTGCATCCATAAGAATATTTTAGCATAAGCGTAATACTGTCGATAAAAAACACCCCCCCTTTTGGGGGTGTTTTTGGATGTTGATTTTATCTGTTGCGAATGCATGTTTGAGCAGAAATTCTGTTATTTTACTTTTTGCGAGCTTTTTCGCTGCGGTCAGCTTTGGCAGTGGATTTGGCAGGGCGAGTTGGCTTGGCTGGGGCGTTACCTTCGAGTGGAATAGTATTGGTCGCGGAACGGCCGTTGAAGTCAGGGAGGATGCGGTGAAGTTGGCCGACGAGTTTGTGACGAGCGTGGCGGGAAAAGACTTTGAGTTTTTGGTGGTGATAATTTCGACAATGTCGCCTTGCTTGAGTTTGGTGTTGAGGCTGACCATTTTGCCGTTGACGATGGCGCCGGTGCAACTGGCGCCGATTTCACTGTGCAAGCGATAGGCAAAATCTAGTGGCATGGAGCCGTCGGGTAGATCAATGATGTCGCCTTTTGGTGTATAGACGAAAATTTTGTCGGCGAAAAGGTTAAGTTTGAGCTTTTTGTTGTCGACTTTTTCGCCAGAAGCGAGTTTGGTGGCACTTTCTTGGAGTTCGCGAATCCAGAGTAGGTTGGTCGGTAGCTTGCTGACGCGACCTTCGGCATAAGCGGAGCTGAGCTTTTGCTCGTTGTAGAAGAAAGTGGCAGCAAGACCGCGCTCGGCATAATCGTGCATCTCTTCGGTGCGAATCTGAAACTCGACTACTTGTTTGTCTGGCGTGATAACTGTGGTGTGCAGGGATTGGTAACCATTTTGCTTTGGCATGGCAATGTAATCTTTCACGCGGCCATCCATTGGCGTGAAGAGGGAATGGATAATACCGAGCACGAGATAACAGGTGGTGGTATCGGCGACAATGAAACGCAGCGCAATAATATCGTAAATACGGTCGATGTTTTGATTATATTTGGCGAGTTTTTTATGCAGAGAGTAAATAGATTTTACACGACCGTCGCAGCGGTAGGAAATACCTTCTTTTTTGAGCGCATGCTCAACGGTTTGACGGGCGTGCTTGAGTTTTTTGTCGGCCTCAGCGAGGCGTTCGGCGGTGAGGTTTTTGAGATATTCAAAACGTTTTGGATCGACGTAACGGAAGGAAGTTTCCTCGATTTCAACACGAACGCGACCCATTTGAAGACGGTCGGCAAGTGGCGCAAAAACTTCGAGCGATTCGCGAGCGATTTTCTTTTGTTTTTCTGGCGGAAGCGCACCGAGAGTGCGGAGATTGTGTAGGCGATCAGCAAGTTTGATGATAAGCACGCGAATGTCTTGGCCGGTGGCGATGAGAAGTTTTAAGAGGTTGTCGCCGGTTTTTGGTAAATATTCGTCGAGGTCCTTCATGCCGGCGCGGGCTTTGCCGAGCTTAGTGACGCCGTTGACGAGAAAAGCAACATCCTTGCCGAAAGTATCTTCGATTTCTTTGAGAGTGAGATTGGTGTCCTCGACGGTATCATGCAAAATACCGGCAATGATGGTGTCTTCGTCCATATTCCACTCTTCGAGAATTTTCATGACGGCGAGTGGATGGATAATATATGGCTCGCCAGTC